>Ga0194115_10003429_pt1 | contig 17851 bp, 23 predicted proteins | sample TA2MahsurfametaG_3_FD_148656 | JGI IMG/M metagenome (GOLD analysis project Ga0194115, IMG submission 148656) | Freshwater microbial communities from Lake Tanganyika, Tanzania - TA2015002 Mahale S4 surface | ecosystem: Environmental > Aquatic > Freshwater > Lake | place: Tanzania: Lake... | reverse complement strand
TGGATGTTGGAACACGAATCTCGTGCGCACACAGGCGCACACACACGCACACACACACGCACACACGTATAGGGGATGGCTTAACGAAAAAATAATCCAGGCTTAACGCTGGGGTAACATTGGGGTTTAACCTTTGCTGAACTAACCAAAAAACGAAACAATGACCTACAACGAAAAAATTAAACAAGAAGTACTGAAAATCTACGACTACGTGAAGCGCGAAGAAGTCAGCATGCGCGACGCACTGTGCCTCATCTGCGACCTTGCCGAGGACGTATACTGCGACGTAATGGAACCATATTTTGATGAGCCGGAGGAGGAATACTCTGTACTCATTGGTAGCCTATGCGACCATTACGAAATCTTCCACAGCGCCAAAAGTTACCTGTACGACCTTGACGAGGACGACGAACCCTACAACGAGAAGGTATACGAGGCTGAACTGCGCAAGTGGGTGCGCGTGGCCCGTAAGGCATGACCTGCGCAACAGCACCTCACCACAGCCCGCTCCGGCGGGCTTTTTTTATGCCCAAAATTTCGAGCTGCTGACCTTGCGCACGCCCAAAGGCTGCGCCCTACGTAGCCCCCGCGAAGTGCCCGCAAATCGCACGTAACGCCGCCGTACTGCGCGCAACCATGCGCGACCCCGAAGGGGTTTTGGAGTCCTGGGTTTTGGTTTGGGGTTTTTTGGTTGGGGTTGTGTTCGCTTCCTCTGCTTTACTGCTGCGAACTTTCCGCCCTGCTGTCTGCACCACCCCCCGAACCACCACCGCCCCACAAGGCGCACGACGCAAGGCGCAAAACGCCGGAATGTGTGCGCGATTGTCGCGCGTATGCACCCCCGTATGTGTGTGCTGCGCGTTCCGGTGCGCGCGTGCCCGCGTCCCCATGTATATGTTATCCCCACTCCAGAAATAACTCACCAATTTTTCAAAAGGGTACACTATCTGTACCCAACTGGCTGTTGGTGATTTTGCTAGGAGTTGCGACGTTCGGCTGTTGTGATGGTATGGCGCGAGACGGTTGCCTTAGCTACCGTCGCAGCGTCGTTGTGCAGTTACTATTGTGTGACAGTTGGCGCAGCGCATTTGGCACTTGCGTATTTCGTATTTGATTACGTTGATGGAGTTACCTGCGTATATCATCTCGGATACGTTTTTTCGTTTGCTTTCGATATGGTCGAACTGGAGCACGCGGTGGTCCGTGGTGCCGCAGTCGGTGCATTTTCCGTAGATGCGTTTGTAGCGTTCTACGAATGCTTTGTTGCGGTTGCGTTGATTTCTGTTCTGTTCGACTCGTACCTCTGGTGAGTGCTTGTACCATTTTGCTGAGCTAGCCTTGCAACAGCTCTTGCACATGGCTTGGAGGCCATCTTTCTTGGCTTTGTTCTTTGAGAAGTTGGTCAGTGGTTGGGTAGTGCCACAGCCTCCACAGCGTTTCATGGGGGTCTAAGGTAGCTGTCGATGACCAAAGATTGGTGCTAGGTGGTAATTTAGGTTTTAGAGCTGTTATCCGGTGATGTCATAGAAGAAGTTGTCATCGTCGCTTGTGGCCCATTTGTCGTAGCTTTCACAGTGATACTTCTGCATGTTCAGCTTATAGTCTGGCATTTTACCAAATGGTTCGGACACCATGCTTGGCTCTGCCCATAGGATTCTGTTATTTGGGTATGCACAGAAGTATCCATCTTGTAATTCGATGATGTGTGCTGCTTTGTGCTGTGATGGTTCTTCCGCGAAGGACGTGGATACTCCTTTTGACATATCTGCGTCCCAGTCCACTGTAAAGCGATATATGCCTTCACGCTTTGTTCCGTCTTTCATCATGACCTGACAGCGTTTTCCTTTTAGGAACATGAACTGTACTACGTGTGGGCTATATGAGAAGCAGTCCCACAGCTGTAGTTCATGGAATGGCAGTGCTGGTGCTTCCGGTTTATCGAATGGAACTAGTGCTGAAATGGGAATTTTATCATATACAGCGCCTATGTCTGTCATTACGAGGAATAGCATTGCTGTGTTTTGTAGGCTCTTGATGGCAAATGCTGTTCCTTCTATTAGTTCACCGTGCCCTGACTCGAGGTTACACAGGTACTCTTTACGTATGTAGCACTCTATTGGTGGTATGTTTACGTTCATAGGATAAATGTACTACAGGATGCAGGTTTGTTCCTGTTGTGTGTAGGCATTTATGAAGAAAAAAATATATGAAACTACTGAACACAGTGCGCCCTGATTGCGCGGTCACTTGGGGTCGAATCTGCGGTGCTCTGCCCCTGTTTAGCAGGGGCGACGCTTAGGCGGCGTCGCTGATAGTATTTCTTCTAGACTGTCTTACGACCTAGGCGAAGGTAGCGGTTTTTTCCCAGAATTGCAAGTGCTAAACCATGGATTTGCATTATTTGCAAAAACTTTCTCAATCCCGCTCCAGCAGCCACTTGTGGTACTGCTTGGTGCGGCTAGCGCGGTCCTCAAGACCGTGCGTGCCGCCATTGATGCGACGAGTGAGCACCAAGATGGTCTCGTCGTTGACCCCCTTGTCACAAATATCCCACAGCTTGTTGCGGTCAAAGAAGAAGCGTGCACTGTCAAAAGCGTAGTACGTAGCAACCAGGTCAGGGTTTGAAAGAACCTCCGGATTGCCGAGCCACTTGGCGAACGCCTCGTAGTTGCTCTTGCCCGTCAGCTGCAGCGCACCACGACCACGGTACTTCCATCCGTCTCCAGAGGCCTCATCTGCGTTGCCCATACGCGAGGAATACACCTTATTAGCAATCTTCTCTGGATTGCGCTCGTACTTAGCCGCAACAGCTGCATCAGGGAAGTACTTCTTGAACGTGGTCATCAAGCCCTTGGCTGAGTAGTTCAGGTTCTCGCTAAACGCCTTGAATCCGCCCGTCTCGTGAGCCGTCTGGCCGAAGAAGTGCGCAGCACGTACGTCAGACAATCCAAAGTGCTTGGCAGCCGCATTGATGGTGCCAGGGCCAAAGGCACCGTCAGCACCAACGCCAATCTTCTCTTGTAGTTTCTTCAGGCTCATCGTCCTTGTGAATTGTAGGGTTTGACGTAGTTCTTAGATGCCTTGTTGGACGAAGCACTCTTGGAATGCTTGCCACGCTTCTTGCTCTTGCTTACATACTTTACAACAGCTTGAATGGACTTCTTTGCGGCCATTTGTTCAGGGGTTATGTTAGATGGTAAAAATACTAACTTTGTTTCCCTGAGACAGCTATGAGAAACAGCAAACCCCCCAAGCGGCCAGCAGGAATGAGCCCAGAAATGGAGCGAGCACTGCGCGCACAGGCGTCAAAGTCAGCCGTGTCGAAACGCGACGGGGCAATCGAACCGGTATACCCGGAGATGGGAGCCATGGGCGCCAAAGCGGGCCTTGGCGCCCTTGGACGCTACGTAGCCAAAGCGGCAAAAGAACGCAAGGCAATCGACCAGCTCGAAGAAACCCTAATCAAAGGAATCAAGTCCATCAATGCCGCATCACGCGAGATGGGCCTTCGCGGACAGGTGCGGCCCGTAAACACCAAAGAGATTGCTGACATGGCCCGCCGGTACGCCAAGAAAGACAAGAGCGTGCTCCAAGACATCGGTAAGCTCACACCACGCCAACAGCAAATGGTGCGCGACGAAATCGCACGCCAGTACAAAAAGGTGACAGCAATAGATAAGGCGAAAGAAATAGCCAAAAAGTTTGACAAGGCCCTGGACCCAGCAAGCACCGGACGCACCGCTGCCATTGGAGTAAGTTCAGAGGAAATAGTCGATGAAGCGAGAGCATACAAAGAAAAAAACCCAAAAACCATTCAACTCCAAGAAGTAATCATGAAACCTAAGAAATATGCTGCAGGCGGTTCACTCAAGCCCGTACCCGCAGGAAAGAAAGGACTAGCTAAACTCCCCACCGAGGTACGCAACAAGATGGGATACATGATGGGCGGCGGCAAGCTGGACATGATGTACCAGAACGGAGGGAAGACCCCTATTGTGCCAGACCCAAAGAAGAAGAATGTTCCGGGCCCAAAGAATGAACCAACCGGTACGTACTTTGAATCAAAAACGGGTAGAGTTGGAAGAACATATCCACTTTATAAGTCTGCCGTTGAGCTTCAGTCTATTGACACAACAGGATATGGAGCAGGACGTCAGAACTTCAAATTGGATACGAGCAAGCCGGGATTAAGAATGTCATCTACCCCAGTAAAACGTGAAGACGTTATCAAAACGATAAATAAGCTTAAGTCTGGTGCATCTAGAGTGGCTAAGTTTAAGAACGGAGGTAATCTGGACATGATGTACGCCAAAGGCGGTAAGCTCAAGAAGCCTGCAGCACCGAACCCCCTTAACCCCACCAAGGACAAGAACAGCTACATCTCTAACGCCGTTGACATGAGCCCGTCTACCAAGAAGCAGATGGATGCGCTCCGTCAGGCAATGATGTACTTCACAGGCGTTAGCCCAAAGAACAAGTAATATCTTTACAAGAACAAGTAATATCTTTACAACATGAAAAAGTATCGCACCAAATCATACGCTAACGGAGGAACCAACGGAGGAACCAACGGCGGTGGCAAAAAAGTTACCCTGGCTGGAGCAACGGTAACGGCTCCCAAAGGAGGAGGCATCAAGACCCAGACCTACGGAACCAAGGACTATATCAAGCGCCGCGATGAGCTCATGGCCATAGAGGTAGCTGGCCTCACCAAGGGCAAGCCTAAAGGTTACGCAATTAGCGACAAAGACCGCAAAATGGCTCAAGACCGCGTACGTGAACAGCTCACCAAAGAGGGAGTGCGTCAGGTAGGCCTTAAATTTAAGGACACCGGGAAGCGCCTTACTCCAGAACAGGAGGAAATGTACCGAACCCGCGTGGGCAAATAAAAAAGGGGGCCGAAGCCCCCTTTCTTTTTTTAGTGCTCTTCCTTCCTAATCAGAGAGCCCTTGACCACGCCGCCTGGCACGAGGATGTACAACACATCGTGCCCCTTGAAGTGAAAGAAGTATCCACACAGCGCATCAGTGCCTAAGATGTCTTCAGGAATGGTGGTGTAGCTGTCGCACTCCACGGCAAGGTCCATAGCAAGCTTATAGGCTTCGTAGTCACCCTTGACGGTGAAGTCGTACATGCTTTGTTCAGACTGTGTTAGCTCAATGCCGTCCAATGATTTGACCTGAGCAAAGCTTCCAAAAGAAAGCAGGGTGGCGATAGATAAGATGATAATTTTCATTTCGGTTGGTTTTGAATTGAGAGGCAATACTACAAAAAAAAAAAACGTCAGTCAAGTCCCAAGGCGAAAAAATATCTAAATTTGTCCTTTGTCGAACCCTTTCCTTTAGGAAGATTATGAAAAAGTACCGAGCAAAAGCCCACGCTTTGCTTACGAATCAGGGCAACGTGATAAGCAGACTTTTGAAGAATGGTACAAAGCAACATTCAACAAATGAAAATCAACCAACTTGACCTGTTTAGTGGTATAGGCGGATTCCACTTGGGCTTTGAGAGAGCAGGATACGAAGTGACATCGTACTTCTCTGAAGTAGACAAACACGCCATCGCAGTATACAAACACCAATTCCCTAATTCAATCTATGTCGGTTCAGTTACTGATGTTCGAGGAGCAGACCTTCCCAACATCGACCTTATCACTTTTGGAAGCCCTTGCCAAGATTTCAGCCTTGCTGGAAAACGTAAAGGAATGGAAGGAGACCGAAGCAGCCTTGTCCTTGAAGCAATTCGCCTCATTGGGGAATGCCGACCAAGTGTATTTGTCTGGGAAAATGTTAAAGGAACATTCAGCAGCAACAATGGCGAAGACTTTGCGGCAATCCTCCAAGCGTTTACCAACATTGGGGGCTATCGACTTGAATGGCAACTGCTTAATACAAGTTGGTTTCTACCCCAAAATAGAGAGCGGATATACCTTGTCGGATATTCTTCAGAGCGAAGTTGGCGAGGAGTATTTCCTGTCGGAGAAGATTGCAGCACAACTGCTTCAGCCGAAATAAAACAAATTGGAACAAGACGTGATTCTAATGGTGGGACTCAACCATATCAACAAGACCGAGTATATGATTCTGAAGGTATAGTTCCCGCACTTAATCAAGGCAAGAGTGATTTAATTGTAGCTATGCGTGGCAGATATAACGAAGACGGAACAATCAGTCAAAAACTTGAAATAAATCCATCAGGCAATTCCAACACGCTTACGGCAGTCCAAAAAGACAATATGGTTGTTCAGCCTAATTATAGCAGCAAGTCACTAAATGAAACCATTGAGAGCAACATCCTAATCGAAGGAGAACCAAAGGCACTTGACTTGTACAATCGGGAAGCAAGAGATGTATCACCAACGCTCACCGAACCGCACCACAATAGCTTGAGGCTATTCGATGGCTACCGCATCCGTAGGCTCACTCCTATTGAATGCGAACGCTTACAGGGATTCCCAGATGACCATACCGCCTACGGCAACTACGATGGCGAGGTAAAGCCAATGAGCAACACCCAACGCTACAAACAATGCGGCAACGCAGTAACTGTGGATGTGGTTGCGGCAGTAGCAAAAAATTGCTTACCTTTATTTGAATAAACCAATGAAGACGAGCAAGTACTACGCTGGCAATGCCGAGGCACGCGCTAAGAAGGCGGAGTACGACACCAAGTACCACGCCACCAAGGAGCGCAAGAAGTATCGCGCAGAGCTGAACAAGAAGAACCGCGACGCTGGCACCTACGGTAACGGCGATGGGAAGGACTACGACCACGACGAACGACGCATGATTCCTGCCGCACGCAACCGGGCCAAGAAGATGGAAAATGGTGGCGTTCTTCCCATTGGCCGTTTAGCTAAAGAGAAGAAGCGCGCACGCTCCATTCGTGAAGGATATGCCCCAACGAAAAACAACGAGACTCACTTGATGGGCATGTGGGAAGGCTCAGAAAAGTTCAAGGGTAAGGGATATACTGTCGCTCCAACCATTCGTCCAATAGACAAACAAGGCAACTACGTAGAGCAGAGCATCGACGAGGCAGCAAAGCGCGGAGAGACCTTTGAGTTCAAAAACAAACGCATTGCAGAACGCTTTTCGTTTGGGAGCTGGAAGGAAGGTCAAGACCGCAAGAACGCCATGAAAAACTACCGTCAATTCAAAAAAGAAGAGCGAAGCTCTAAAAAGTAATGGCAAAGAGCAGCAAGAAACGAGCGGCAGCTGTCGTTGGCAAGAAGAAGGTCAGTAAGGACCGGGCAAGCCAAGGAAAGAGTAACTTTGACGTCCTAAACAAACTACAGAAATGACCGGAGGAGAATTTGAAGACTGGCTCGAACAGCTAGAAGAAGCCAAGCAGCCCACCTGCAACATCGACAACCCAGAAGACTGCGAGGCCTGCGGGAGCTAATATGGAACTGAAGAAGCTAAATAAGAACATTATGGTGAAGGCCCCAGAGGGCTATCACTGGATGAACGATGGAAAGGGACGGTTCTACCTGATGAAGCACTCAGGTAAGTTCGTCAAACACCCCAACGCAAGCCTTGAGGCGCCATTCCGCGTGGTAACTCACGACAAACCAGGGGATAGCAAAGAGCGGATGGCTACTCTTGCTCTTGCGAAGGCGAAGAAATCCTAAACGGTTCGTCTCCATACAGCTTCCTGTACATGCGCGCCACCAAAAGGCGCGCTTTCTGCGTCAGGGCATAGCGTATGCGGTAGTTGAACTTGGTCTCCTCGCGAAAGAACTGGCCGGAAAGCTCTTTGTTTAGAGGCGTTAGGCGGTCGAAGTGCGGGTAGATGAGGTCCTCGCGCAGCATCTTGTAGATGTTCTTCTTCTTGAGCTGCGTGGCACTGCGCATCATGCCATCTGCGAGGTAGTCAATGGTCCAAAATTCAAGGTCGTAGGCGAAGAAGAGTATCTCTACCTCAGCAGCCCCAAGCCCGAAGTTCTCTTTCATGTCCCGGTATAGGAACGTAATGTACTTCAGGTCGTTTCTCTGGATGAACTTGGGGTCAATTTTAGAGAATTCCCTGAATAGCTTCTTTCGGCTAACCCTACTTTTCGGCATATCAGTATCTTTGTTTCAAAAGTACTAATATGGGAAGTCTTAGCGGAACGAAAATTAAAGACACCTTTGGCCTGCTCCTGAAGCTGGCCACCTCTACGGTGTCTGCGTCAGAGCAGGTGGTCCAGGACGGTGAAGGCAATGCAACTGCACTGAAACTCTCCACAGACACGGTAGAGTCAACGGGTGATTTCAAGTGCACCGGCACGGTGGCCTCGTCTACTACTGACGTACAGGCTCTTATGTTGAGCTCAACGGGTGTGTTTGTCAAGCGCAACCTCAGCACCAACCCGATTGGCACGACCTCGGTGACAGCTAACTCGCCGTTGAGCGCAACAGGAAGCACCATTGGAGTGCTTCCGGCTAGTTCTCTCTCGCAGCTCACCGAAGCCACGGCCGTAAACGCGGATAAGTTCCTAATCTGGGACGAATCGGCCAGCGCATACAAGTACATCACGTTGGTAGACCTTTCTGAGTACGTGGTGAACGCGGGAGCCACGGTGGTACCCAATCTGTTTATGGCTAAACCACAGGCTACTACTTCGATAGGAACGGCTGCGGTCATGATTTCGTTTGCTGAGCTGTTCAGCGCGGCAGCCACCGGTGCCGTTGACCCAGCAACTTCGTCTATTGCGTTTGGTGGCGCTGCCGACACCATATCTCTTGTTAGCGCAACCGGAGTTCGCGACAACATTCGCCTTAGCGCTGAGTCTATGTACCTGATAGAAGCATGCGTTGAGTACTCAATTGCTGCAGGTACGCCAGACATCACCACTCAACTGTACATCAACGACGGAGCGAGCAGTGTGGTGCTCATTGAAGACCTGGAAAGCACAAAGGCGGGAAAACATACAGTGAACCTCATATACTACTACTACGCAGACTCCAGTGTCCCATACGATGTAGCACTTAGGTGTAGTTCAACATCTGCGGTTACGTTAACGAAGAACACAAGCGTTTCTGTCACTAACTTGGGCCAAATATCATTGCCCTCGTAACGTGACCAGAGAAAAGCGAATTGAGGTCTTCATTCTCATAAGGGAGAAGATGGAGGAGATTGCCGACATTATCAAGGAAAATGATGCGGCAAGTGACTTTATGACCACATACTGCTTTGGTCTTGCCTGCGATGAAGGAACAAAGGATGACGACCACCCTGAAAGCTATGAGTTTTTAGCTGGATACAGCGTAGACGACAACGACGAACTCAACATGATGTTCAAAGTGTTATCTCATAGTTTTGAAGCGCAGCAAGAAGAAGAGGATGACGACGATGAACCAACCGACTCAATTGAATACTGGTTAAAGAAATAATGAAATTGAAATGGAACTTATTAGAAAAATCATTGTGGGGCAAAACCCCAAAGACGCCATGGCCTATTTCGTGGGCCAAAAAACAGGAGACTCTGTAGTCGACTCAATCATTCAAGACGAACGAGCCCTGTCTGTGCACGGGATTCGCCGATATCTTGTCTATGTCTTCAACCAAGATAAGGGCATTATGCTCTGGAAGACCATTGACGAGATGCCTTGTTTAATTGAACACGATTGCGACTTCTAATGAAACCGATACGATACTTCATTGTCAAAGTAGATAAGGCCGTAAACGACACTATTGAGGTGGCCGGTCAGGAGATGTACCTGGATACCAGGTTCAACGAGTTCGCTCACCGTGCCTTCGAGGGAGAAGTGATTGGTGTACCTGAGCGCTACGACACTGGAGTTTCTGTTGGCGACACGCTGTACTTCCATCACCATGTAGTGCTTGGCGGAAATCACATGGTCTACGGCAACAAACAGCTGAACGCATCAGACCGAAGGGGTCAGTTCATCTACGGGAACGAGAGCCTGTACTACGTGACCTGGGACGGTGGGTACGACCCATTCAGCTGTCAGGCCTATGCCCACAAGAATAAGGAGACTGGAGAGGTGCGACTTCTTGGCGATTGGATATTCCTGACCCCAGCAGAGCAAGAGGACGAGCTCAAAAGCGACGTCCTCGAGCTGGTGCGGAGCAAGAAGAGCTACAACCAGTACGGATACATTCGTTACGGTTCAGCCAAGCTTGATGAGCTTGGGCTGAATCCGGGTGACAAGGTGTTCATCCAGAAGAACGCTGACTACGAAATGGAGATTAACGGAGAGCGCCTGTACCGCGTTCTATTGACCCACATCTATGCGCAAGTCCAAGAGTAGTTTCGACAACGTAGCAACGGCTAATCGCCTCATGGCCGCTATGGAGATAGCCATAGAGAACATGATTCAGGAGATTCAGAAGCCGGTAGACCAGGAGCTGTCCGGCTCGCAGAGAAAGGCAGAGCTCCAGGCCATCAAGCAAACCGCTATTGACGCAAAGGAGCTGATTGTAGAACGAGAGAAGCTACAGATGCTCGTAAAACAACTTCACGAAAATGGAGAAATATCAGAAGAGAAAGACTACTCAGGAGGGCTCGCAGAGCAATACGCTCGGTGACAATTGGGTTTTCATATATTGGGATGACACCTCTCCAAAAGAGGAGGAAGAAAAGTAATGGCTGGAGTTGTTGAACATAAGGACTACACCGGAAAGGTTGTAAGCATTTGCCACGACGGTACCCTCGGTGAAGTCGAGGTGATTGGCGATTTGCCAATCCAGCTTCCCAAGCAGCTAGAGAAGAAGAAGATACTGTTCCACGACCTACCCAAGGAAGAGCAGCGCTGGACGCGTATGGAGCTCCCTGAGGACCTTAGACGGCTCCGAACCATGGACGAGTGGATGTCCATGCCAGACGACTTTAGAAAGCGCCATTCAGCGTACATATCGCAGGAGTTTGAGCGCAGGAGAAAGGGAGTTTGGTTCTACAACAACGGTGTTCCAACATACATAACCGGAAACCACTACTTCTTTCTCCAATGGGCCAAGATTGACATTGGATACCCAGATTTCCTTGACTTCCAGAGAATCCTATTCATCCACATGGAGGCCTGCTGGGTAGACGACAGGTGTCTTGGTCAGGTGTACGTTAAGTGTCGTCGCTCAGGATATACTCAGATGACTTCATCAGTGCTTGTCAACGAGGGCTCGCAAGTGAAGGATAAGCTGTTGGGTATTATGTCCAAGACGGGTGGTGACGCGCAGGAAAACATCTTCATGAAGAAGGTCATGCCCATCTATAAGTCGCTGCCGTTCTTCTTCAAGCCAATTCAAGACGGCACTACCAACCCGCGCATGGAGCTTGCCTTTCGTGAGCCATCAAAGCGAATAACCAAGAAGGTCAAGACTGCAACGCGCGGGGATGCGCTTAATACTGTAATCAACTGGAAGAACACTACAAACAACGCTTATGACGGTGAGAAACTTCATATACTCTACATGGATGAAGCTGGCAAATGGGAGAAACCAAGCGACATTCGTGAGTCTTGGCGAATTCATCGCACCTGTCTGCTGGTTGGTAGAAACATCGTAGGAAAAGCCATCGTGGGCAGCACGGTAAACCCGCTTGACAAAGGCGGACGACAGTTCCGTGACCTTGTGCACAGCAGCAACCCAAACGAACGAAACGAAAACGGAAGAACCAAGAGCGGCCTGTACAGGCTGTTCATGCCTGCCTACGAATCACTGGAGGGGTTCTTTGACGCCTATGGTCATCCGATAGTAGATGACCCAGAAGTGCCGACTCTTGGCATCGACGGAAACATGGTCAACATCGGAGCGAAGACCTTCCTGAAGAACGAGAGAAAGGCCCTGGTAAACGACAGCTACGAACTCAACGAAGTAATCCGTCAGTTTCCGTTCAGCGAGGCAGAGGCCTTCCGGGACAGCGCGAAAGCCTCGGTATTCAACGTCCAGAAAATTTACGAACAGATTCAGTACAACCAGGACCTATACCCAAACCCAATACTTGTTGGAAACTTCGTCTGGAAGGACGGAAAGCAAGACACCGAGGTCTACTTCAAGCCAGACCCAAATGGACGCTGGAGAGTGGCTTGGATGCCCCCATTTGAGCTCAGAAACAAGCAGGGTCCACAGAACGAATGGCTGGGCGTAGGCGGAGTTGACTCCTACGACATCGACGCTACTGTAGATGGCCGCGGCTCTAAAGGCGCGTGCCATCTGTACAACAAGTTCAATCTGCAGTATCCGGCAAATATGTTTGTGGCGGAGTACGCATCTCGCCCTCCATTGGCCAAGATATTCTACGAGGATGTCCTTATGGCAGCCAAGTTCTACGGATACTCCATTTTGATTGAAAACAACAAGTACGGAATCGCGCGCTATTTTGAGCAGCGCGGGTACGATAACTACTTGATGAACAGGCCCGAACATCTTGGTTCTGGATACGGCGGAGGTAGTAAGACAAAGGGTATTCCATCAAACTCACAGGACATCATTCAGGCCCACGCTCAGGCCATTGAAGCATTCATCCATTCTCACGTAGGAGTGAATGAAGAGACTATGGAATTTGGCAAGATGTACTTTGACCGGACCCTTGAAGATTGGATTAACTTCAAGGTGGATGACCGTACCGCATTTGACCTTTCCATCTCCAGCGGTCTTGCGCTTTTAGCAGCGCAAGGAGCAACCGTCAAAAAGGAGAAGACCAACTTTGATGTAAAGAAGTTCTTTCGCCCCGGTCGGGTCATCTTGCGCTGAATCAAATAAGTATATTTGCATATTAGCCCATAGTGGATTATGCAAAGAGATTATACAGCAAAAGGTCAATCTACGTTCCCGGACCCACTAGCGAGTACGGAAGAAAAGATGTCGCAATCCTATGGCCTTCAGTACGCTAAGGCCATGTATGCTCAGTGGATTGGGGTTGACTACAACAACTCACTCTACGGTCGGCGGTTCAACGAAATGCAGAACAACCGAGACTACGCTCAAGGAACTCAGGACACGTCTATCTACCGACAAATTTTAAGTTCGCTGGACGCAAACAACGGGGACGGCACCATGCTGACATTGGACTATACTCCGGTCCCCATCATCCCGAAGTTTGTTCGCATCGTAGTAAACAAGATTCTTTCTCGTAAGCCATACCCACAGGTGCAGGCTATTGACCCATTGTCGCGCAGCGAGAAAGACAAGAAGAAGAATGCCACTATTCTTCACATCGAAAATAAGGATATGCTTCGCGAAGCTATGGAGCTTGGCCTAAACGTGCGTGTTAACCCGGATTCGCTTCCCGACACCCCCGAAGAGACTGAAATCTTCTTGGACACCAACATAAAGACTGACGCAGAAATTGCTGCTCAGATTGCCACGGAGATGACTCTGACGTGGAATGACTTTGACGATGGCATCTTCCGTCGCTGCGTTGAGGATTTGGTGACGTGTGGCATTGCCATTACTAAGCGCACGAACGACCCCAACTACGGAATTCGTGAGCAATACGTAGACCCGGCTTACTTTATCCACAACTATACGGACGACCCCAACATGGCGGACCTGACCTACGCTGGTCACTTCCGTACGGTCACCATCATGGAGCTCAAGCGCCTCGCTGGAAACCAGTTCACCGAAGAGCAGTACCAACAGATTGCGCAGACGGTAATGAACCGCTATGGAAACGACCCGCTGCGCTATACTACCCAGGGATACAACTACGAGACCATCAGCAATCGCTACCGCTACGGATACGACGAATACAAGGTCCAAATCATGGACTTTGAATTTATGTCGGTTGACGACATCGTGTTTGAGAAGAAGGAGTCGCAGTTCGGAAACATCGGTTTCTACTACAAAGGCCACAGCTACAATGCCCCGCAGCAGTCAGTATTTGACCGCGAGGCCGTGTACATGAAGAACGCTACCGTCTATGGTGGCGTGTACGTAATTGGTACTGAGCTGATGTTCAACTACGGAGTTCAGAAGAACATCCCCAAGAACGTACATGACATCGCTCGCGCTCGCCTTTCATACTCTTGCGTAGCCACGAACCTTCGTGGTATGATTCCGAAGTCAATGGTGTCAAGCGTGATTGGATTCGGCGACATGCTGCAAATCACGCACCTGAAGATTCAGCAGTCCATTGCTAAGGCCAAGCCTGATGGACTCATCATCGACATCGAAGGTCTAGAGAACGTACAGCTTGGTCGTGGTGGTGAACTGCAGCCGCTGGAGATTCAGGACATCTACGAGCAGACGGGTGTATTCTACTACCGTTCTAAGAATCCAGAAGGCGGGTTCCAAAACCCGCCGATTCGTGAGATTAGCAACGCCATCCGAAATATCCAAGAGTTGGTTGCTTTGTACAACCACTACCTACGCATGATTCGTGATGCAACGGGAATCAACGAAGTGGTGGACGCTAGCACCCCGAAAGCGGACGCCCTTGTAGGCGTACGCGAGCAGGCCATTGCTGCATCAAACAATGCCACCTACGACATCACCCACGCTTCTCAGGTGCTCTACAAAAAAGTCTGTGAGGACATTGTACGATGTCTTCAAGTTATACCGCCTAAAAGCATCATTTACAAGGTCTACACTAATGCAATCGGTGAGACCAACATGGCCATTCTATCGTCGTTCAATAACCTATCCATGTACAACTTTGGAGTTGTAGTGATGGGAGAGATGGATGACCGCTCTAAAATCTACCTGGAGCAGAACATCAACATGGCCCTTTCTCAAAAAGAGATTGACCTTGAAGACGCCATTGCCATCCGACAGCTAAGAGACCCAGAGCAAGCAGAGCGCTTGCTCGTGGTACGACGCAAGAAGCGCATGAAGCAGCGCATGGATGAGGCACAGCAGCAGGCCCAATTTCAAGCTGAAGCCAACGCTCAAGCTGCTCAAGTTGCTGCCCAAGCTAAGATGCAGGCCGACCAATTGAACGCACAATTGGAGACCCAAAAAATACAATTAGAGACGCAATCAAAAGCCCAGCTGATGGAACTGCAATACTCGTATGAGATGGAGCTTCAGCAGCTAAAAAATCAGGGTATAATTGAGTCTCAAGCTGTTCGTGGTCAGACACAAGAAGTGACTGATGCCATGAAGGAAAACAGAAAGGACGCTCGAATCAATAAGCAGGCCGAAGCCCAGTCTAAATTGATTTCGCAGCGCAAGGGCGAAGAGGTTCCCACCTTCAGTTCAGGTCTAATGGATGCACTAACTAACCAGTAACTTTGCGATATGTCGTGTTGTAACGTCGCCCCTACCGCAGTAGTAAGTATTGCAACTCGCGTTGACATCGTTTGTTGGCGGGGGGATACATTCGTTTTAACCGCAACCATTCAGGATGCAAACGGGACAGCTGTTGACTTAACCGTCTTCACTTGGAAAATGGAAGTGCGCGAATACGACAATGGCCCGTTGGTTATTGCCAGTGCAAACATTACGGTAACGGGAACAGCTCTAGGAGTATTGACCGTTACCATTAGCGCTACGAATATGCTGGTAAACCCAGGAACGTACGTTTATGAGATTCAAGCTACCAACCCAACCCCTAACCCCGACGTTGTAACGACCTACTTGTTTGGTCAGTTCTCTGTTACTCAAGATATTACTGCAAACTAACATGGCTGGAGAAGTTGAAATCACACTACCTGGACCTCTCACTGTAGAGATTACCAACAATGGAGTTCAGCAGCTCCCTGGTTCAAAAGGAACCAAGGGAGCTAAAGGGGCTTCTGGAGGTGCTTCTGCAAAAGGAGACAAGGGCTCAAAGGGCTCTGTTGGCAACCAAGGTCCCGAAGGCGACAAGGGCGCCAAGGGAGCGGCCGGAGGAAAAGGTACTGAAGGCCAAGGCCAAAAGGGCGAGAAGGGTGCTTCTGGCCCTAAGGGTGATGCCGGTCCCAAAGGTGAAGCCGGCACCAATGGCTCCAAAGGAGAAAAGGGAGCTGGTGACAAAGGAGATAAAGGCAGCGACGGCTCAGGAGGACCAAAAGGTGACCAGGGCCCAAAGGGCGACCAGGGCCCCAAGGGTGACGTAGGTGCTCAAGGCGGAGAAGGTCCTCAGGGAACTAAAGGGGACCAAGGTGCTGAAGGTCCCAAGGGAGCTCAAGGTCCCAAGGGCGACCTGGGTCCACAAGGCGGAGAGGGACCGCAGGGAACTAAGGGCGACGAAGGTCCCAAGGGAGACCAGGGTCCTAAAGGAGACCTAGGCCCTCAAGGTGGCGAAGGTCCTCAGGGAACCAAAGGCGACCAAGGACCAAAAGGAGACCAAGGTCCCAAAGGCAATACTGGTGAACAAGGTGGAGAGGGTCCTCAAGGAACCAAGGGGGACCAAGGTGACCAAGGAACCAAGGGAGCTCAAGGCCCCAAAGGCAATACTGGCGAACAAGGTGGAGAGGGCCCTCAGGGAACCAAAGGCGACCAGGGACCAAAAGGAGACCAGGGCCCCAAAGGCAATACTGGCGAACAAGGTGGCGAAGGTCCTCAAGGAACTAAGGGCGACCAAGGTGCTGAAGGTCCCAAGGGAGACCAGGGTCCCAAAGGCAATACTGGTGAACAAGGTGGAGAGGGTCCCCAAGGAACCAAGGGGGACCAAGGTGACCAAGGAACCAAGGGGGACCAAGGTGCTCAAGGACCCAAAGGAGACCAAGGAACAAAAGGAGCTCAAGGCCCCACTGGAGGTCAAGGACCAAAAGGAGACCAAGGACCTAAAGGCGATGTTGGTCCACAAGGCGGTGAAGGCCCCCAAGGAATTAAGGGTGATACTGGAGCAACTGGACCAACCGGCCCAAAGGGAGACCAAGGGCCCAAGGGAGACCTTGGTCCTCAAGGCCCCACCGGAAGTCAAGGACCCAAGGGAGACCAAGGACCTAAAGGAGACATAGGTCCACAAGGTGGCGAAGGTCCTCAGGGAACTAAAGGTGATACTGGAGCAACTGGTCCTAAGGGCACAAAAGGTGACCAAGGACCTAAAGGTGATTTGGGACCTCAGGGCCCCACCGGACCTCAAGGTCCTAAGGGAGACCAGGGCCCTAAAGGAGACATAGGTCCTCAAGGTGGCGAAGGTCCACAGGGAACTAAGGGTGATACTGGAGCAACTGGACCGACTGGAGCTCAAGGCCCAAAAGGCGACCAAGGCATTAAAGGTGCGCAGGGACCAACTGGCGGACAAGGACCCAAAGGTGACGTTGGCCCCACTGGTCCAACTGGTCCTCAAGGCGGTGAAGGCACGCAAGGAACCAAAGGAGACATTGGTCCTACGGGACCAACCGGACCTCAAGGTCCTAAGGGAGACCAGGGCCCTAAGGGAGACCTTGGGCCTCAAGGCCCAACCGGCCCCACTGGACCCCAGGGCACTCAAGGGCCCAAAGGTGATTTAGGTCCTCAAGGACCCACCGGACCCACTGGTCCACAAGGACCAAAGGGTAACACCGGAGCTACTGGACCTACCGGTCCGCAGGGAGGTGAAGGACCTCAAGGAACCAAGGGTGACACCGGAGCAACCGGACCTACTGGTCCTACCGGACCCACTGGAGCCCAAGGGCCTAAGGGTGATGTTGGCCCAACTGGACCTGTTGGACCACAGGGTGCTACTGGCGCTCAGGGTTCTAAGGGACAAAAGGGTGTTACTGGAGCTCAAGGTCCTACTGGTTCTCAAGGTCCGAAAGGAAACACTGGAGCCACTGGGCCTCAAGGTGGTCAAGGGGACTCGGGAGACAAGGGTAGTACTGGAGCCCAAGGTGCTACTGGACCCACTGGTCCCACTGGACCTACTGGACCGCAAGGCGCTCAAGGTCCGAAAGGTCAAAAAGGCGAAGTTGGTCCTACCGGTCCCACTGGTCCCACTGGACCTACTGGACCGCAAGGCGCTCAAGGTCCGAAAGGTCAAAAAGGCGAAGTTGGTCCT
>Ga0194115_10003427_pt1 | contig 17858 bp, 16 predicted proteins | sample TA2MahsurfametaG_3_FD_148656 | JGI IMG/M metagenome (GOLD analysis project Ga0194115, IMG submission 148656) | Freshwater microbial communities from Lake Tanganyika, Tanzania - TA2015002 Mahale S4 surface | ecosystem: Environmental > Aquatic > Freshwater > Lake | place: Tanzania: Lake... | reverse complement strand
GCTCACGCCGCGGCCGAAGTGGCGCGCTTGGAAGAGCAGTTGCGCCACGAGCACGACGCCAAGGGTGCCGCCGAGTTGGGCAAGGCCCATGCTCGTCTGGCCGCCGCCGGTGGCGTGTCGGGCACCTCCGCCGCCGCACACTGATTCACGCCCTCCCCATGGGGATCGCAACCCCGCCAGATTTGTGGGTCTATCTCCCCAAGTCACCAGATGCTCGCCACGGTGGATGGCGAAGGGCTGTTGGAGTTTTCGACCTAGGTCGGCGCTTTCCTCCTGCGCGCCGGTCCCCAATTGCAGTTGAGCGGGGATCTCGATGAAATGACATTTCATTCACCCGGAACTGCAACTCTGTTCGAGAGCAATTCTGTCGATTCCATATCCGAATAGCTGCCATAATCTCGAATGAATGAAGCCAATCGACGACGATCCGATTCAGCATCGCTTGAATGTCTTGAACTCATGGAGAGTCGCGAGGCACATAGTGCGCAACGTCGAGGAAGATTGTCTGCTGTTTCACGCAGAGCCGAATCCCGGTATTGGATACGACTGCCTCGGACTTGCCACGCGCCTTGGCTCTACTCGGATTGACCAAAAGTTTCTACTCAACCGCAACGGTCAGAACTCGACGGCTCTCGAGGGGGTTTGGAAACTGATCGAGCAAACCAACTCTGAAGAGGTTGCTGAGTTACTTCTGAAGCGGCTCACCTTTCAGATTCGCGAACGGCCGGTGGACAACCACATCTCTCGAGTGTGCGATCAGGTCGTCGGTTGGATCGAGTCCCACCTTGATGACGACTTCCATGTCGGCCCGGTTGGCTGGTACCTGACGAGCAGACGAGGTCGGTTCCAGGCAGACTTGGAATACACGAGGGAAGAATGGCCTCTTGCGGATCACGGGCCTGAGATTCTCTGCATAGTTGGGCAGGATGAATGTGCGCGGTTCGATCAGGTGCCCCATGTAGAGAGGATGACGAAAATGTCGACGACGGACGAATCAACTGGTTATCCGACTTTGGAGAGTGCGCTGGCAGGCTGGGCGACGACTCAAACCGTCCCGAGCATCTGGCCGGAGATTCACGGCGCAATCAGGTCTTTGTCGGACAAGTTAGGAGATGTCATTCGAATTCACATTCCTCCGGCACGCGGTTACATCGCAGTCACGTTCGAGCGAGAGCCAAAGAAGGTTGGTGCGTACATTCATCATGGGTACGTGAACCACATTGTCCCGATCGGGGACTCCATTGCCTTGGAAAACGACCCTGGATACTGGCGCACGAATCTCTCATCGGCCCAGGAGAGCGTTTCCAGGGCCCACAAGACCCCCATTGCTCCCACAGTTTGCCCAGAGTGTCATCTGCACGTTCCGACAAGTGGCGAATGTTCCTGCGGTTGGATTCGGTCCTAGCCAGTGTTTTCGGTGGGAACGACTTGAGTCGAGACGGAGGAGTTCAGGGGTGACAGAGAAATCCGACAAGAACTATCTCTACGTCGGTCGAAAATCGAACGGACAAATTGGTTACGTGGGCATAGGTGATCAGGCGCGACCTTTCGAAGGACACACCGAAGAGGCCGACGACGTGCTCCGCGGTGGAGAAATCTGGATTACGGCAACTCCATTTTCGACGCGTCAGGATGCAGAAATGGCCGAGTCGCTCTTGATTCGTGCTCTCACTTGGGCAGCCGAGAATCCACCCGACCTCGCAAATGTGTCGAAAGTGACTTCCTCGAAACATCTCGTTCCTGCCCTACCGTACAAAGCCGGCATTCTGAGGTACTCGGAAGTTTCCCGTGCGCTGTTCGTGAAGGTACGGCCAAGCTCTCTGAAGGGTAGAACTGCCCCGTCGGGGGAAGCTGGTCAGATCGAGTTGGCCATGAGGTGCAATCGGTGGTGGCGCCTCAAGGCGGCGAAAGACCGCAATGACCCGGTGGAGCTGCTCGTTGCTGTCAGCTCTCAAACCAAGCCGTCACGTGTGATCGGGGTCTGGAGGACCCGACCGGTTTCCGATTGGTGGTACGAGGACCAATCTCGGCCGGAGATGTCCGAAGAACGGGCTGAGCCGTGGAATTCTGCTGCACCCTCATACGGGACGGATGTTGCGAAGGGGTGGGTCGTGACGTTGGAGTCTTTGGACCCGAATGTGAATGATTGGCAGGGCCTCGAGTTCGACTGGGAGACTTACGCTCCACAGGGAATCGGTTTCAGCAGGGATGTAAGAACTACAAAGTAAGGCGAACTCATCTGGAGCACTCGATAGTCAAAGGCGTTCCCAGAGAAAACGAACATCGCTCCGTCGTCGAGAGACCGACCTTAGAGAGGCATCATGTATCCATTCCGGTCCGCGCTGATCACGGGGGCGTCGTCGGGTATCGGCGAAGCCATGGCCCACTGTTTGGGGCGCGCTGGTGTGCCCACCGTGTTGGTGGCGCGTCGTGGCGATCGTCTAGCCGAGTTGGCCCATCTGTATCCGGGTTTCGAGGTGCTGGCCGCCGACCTGACCACTCGCGAAGGATTGGACGCGGTGTGTGCGCGCATTGTCGACGTGTCCCGTCCCATCGATCTGGTGGTGAACAATGCCGGGTTCGGTTCGTCGGGGTACTTCGAGCAGATCGATGCCGATCGGTTGCAGGACGAGATCGCCCTGAACGTGAGCGCGTTGGTGCGGCTGTCGCACGCGGCGATGAGTGTGATGGTGGAGCGTCGGCGCGGGTGGATTCTGAACGTGTCGAGCGTGGCGGGTTTTCAGGCCGGACCGCGGCTGGCGGTGTACGCGGCCACAAAGGCGTTCGTCACCAGCTTCAGCGAGGCGGTGCACGAGGAGGCCAAGCGGGCCGGCGTGCACGTGACCGCATTGTGCCCGGGGTTGACGCGCACCGAGTTCCAGAGTGTGAGCAACACCGAGGGACTGCAGCGCGGGTTCCCGGTGTTCGCCTGGTTGACTGCCGAAAAGGTGGCGGCCAACGGGTTGGCGGACTGCGCCAAGGGTCGGGCGATCAGTGTGCCGGGCGCGTTGTACAAGGGACTGGTGTGGGGGAGTGCGTTGTTGCCGCGAGCGGTGAAGCGCTGGGTGTACGCCACCGCGATGAAACGCGGGTGAGAGTGGCTAAGAGTTTGTCGCCGAAGGACTCGCCTCAAGTTACGCCGAGAAGTGTCAAGTACGACGTAGTTACCGACTACTCCGAACTGATGACATTGGTGACAGGAAAGTAGGTCTGGTCGGCAAGAGCTTGGTTCCTGATTGGCGTGACAGGTTGCCCATGCCCATCGAAGTCGTTTTCGAATCTGTGAGTCCGCAAAGAAGCGTTACCCCCGCACAACCTTCTAAATCGAGATTTTTCGCGATTCGAGTAGTTTCAGGTAGATCTACCAAGTTTTCCGTTCTCCGCTATGACGCAAACCGTTGGCGGGCCTCTTCATAATGGCGGGACACTAAATCTCTAGAAGGTCGTCGCTCCATTGGAACTTGCAGCTCTGAGCCTTGAAGTCGTGCATAGGTTGGGAATCGGCTGATCTCTGGTGCCACTTCGACAGTCCACTTCTTGGGGTGAATTGCAAGGAGCTTTGCGTCGAAAAGCGCATGGAAATCTCTTCGGAGAAGCAAGCCGCCGTCGTGCTCGTGAGTTGGCCGCTCAGAGAAGCTGTAGAGATGAGCTGCTTCTAGGACCTGTGGCGGTTGAGGCCCGGAAAACGCGCAGTTCTCGCCAAATCGCTCCATCATGGAGAAACGGAATTTGCGTTGGCCGATACGGCGGCGAGTTACTCCGACAGTATGTCCACCAAGGATCACAGCTGAACCTCCAAGGATGAGGTCTGGTGTGAGGCCGGTTGGCCGTCCCGAAACCAATTCAAGAAAAGCAGGCATCTTCGATGTATCGAGTGGGCGAATCGCGTTGAACGTTTCGGTGGTCTGAGAGACTTGCTTCAGTTGGTTGTAACCCACCGGTCGAGCGGCTTCAACCCAGTTGCGTTCGTAGTTCGCCCGGTAAGCCGTGACCTTCTTCAGCTCAATTACCCGCTCCGAATCCTCAAATCCGACGCCACAGGCATTACAGATGTTTCTAGGACGAATCTTTGCTCGTTGACGAAAATTGGTTCTTTTGCACTGGGGACAGCGGGAGATCTCCTTAGTGGAGTTAGGAAACACCTCGATGTCATCAATCAACGACCATCCAGCTACATAATCATCGACACGAATGACTACGAGGTCGCCTGCTTGCACTTGCAGGCAGCGGCTGACGTTTGAGTCGTATGAGTAATAACGCCCAACTGAATCGTCGTAGCCGGTATTGGCTGACCAAGATCGCTCATCTTTACTCTTCGTGAGGAACACCCACGCCCGGGCACCAATTTGACTCATCACGTGTCAGCTTATTGGCCCTCATTTACACCGTTTTCGGTTTCCAGCTTGTGATGTCGGATCCCTTGCCTGAGCCTGGTGATTGAGATCTGACTCCTGGGGAACTCTGAACGGTTCTGGACGGAGGGCGCTGTCGTGACGATTTCTGAATGGAATGAATTCCACCTGGATTTCTAGGGGGATTAAGCGGTCAGAACTGACCCCGGTGCGATCCCAACAGGTCAGGCGTAGTCGACGCTGGAGATTTGGTTCAGCTTGTCCAGGCGGTGGTGCGCCTCGATCATGCGCACCGTCCCCGAATGCGAGCGCATCACCAGGCTCTGCGTGATCGCACCACCCGCGTGGAAACGCACGCCCTTCAACAACTCGCCGTCGGTCACGCCCGTGGCGGCGAAGAAGCAGTTGTCGCTCTTCGCCAGATCGTCGGTGGTGAGCACACAGTTGATGTCGTAGCCGGCGTTCACCGCAGCCGCGCACTTCTCATCGGCATGCGGCCACAACTTGCCGTGATTCTCGTCGCCCATGCACTTCAGCACCGCGGCCGAGATGGTTCCCTTTGTCGCTTACCGATACGCGGCAGTAGGGCGACCGTTACCTGTAGGAAACCGGTGGCGATGAGGTCGGAGGGCTTGTCGTTGGAGACGCGTTTCCGCATTAACGGCACTAGTTCTCCCAAGTGGGAAAACCGGCTCATTGGGGCGGGAGATTGCCCTCCATGCGATGCAGGTGGATTGCCCTCAGGCCAAATCGTCTAGCCGTCGGTAGGCAACGCCGGGCGGTGGCCAGTCGAATTGATGGCGTCCCGTGCTCGCTCGCGCCGCCCTGTCTTGTCCTGGCTTGTGAGGCCATCCTGAAGGCCGTCGGCATTTGAGAAAGGGCAATAAACCGCGCTGGCAAGGCAGTACTAATCCGCGGTTGAAGAGGGTCGAGTCTGCTCGTGTGGAGGAGCCTCTCCGATCAGAGGATCGCGCCCCTCCGAGGACGATTTGCCTCGTGACCACGTCGTCGAGGAGTTGGTGGAACTGATCAGATCCTCTCAGAGAATCGAACCGACCGCAGCTCGCCGTTATCGTCCACGTCGATCTTGGTCCAGATGAGTCTCACGTCGTACTGACGAAGGGCTCGTACCACGTCGTCGCGTCCTTTGAAATCGGGTGATGACGTGACGCACAGGGCGAATCGAAAACCGTGCTCGCGCAAGAGGACTGCGTTTCCGATAGCTGCGGGCACCCATCTCGGGTTGAACACAGGGGAGACCTTGACGTCGATTACGAGCGATTGCGACACGTCGAGAAGGTCGGCGCTGATCGGAAACCCAGTCCCGAAATCGGACATATCGCGGCCGGGAAGGACGACCTTCCCACCTTGGCGTTGCATGTGGTCTTGCAGTGTCGAGACCACATGTTGCAGCAGGGCCTTGGAGGATGGCTCGCTCGACGACGATCGCAGTCGGCTCGACGATCGAAGGCCCGACGACGAGAAGCGGTCGGACGACTGTCGCCGAGAGTATTTACTGGTCACCTCTTTGAAGATGGCAAGAAAATGACCGGGATCCTCGGGGGTCACCAGGGCGGCGACGTCCTCAGGCCGAACCGGGTCGGGGCCTGAGAGGAGCCGAAAGAGCTGGTCTTTTCTGCCGGGGGCCGCCAGATGCTCGGCGTAGACCCGGAGGAGCTCCTCCGAGGGTCGGTTCTTGCCTGCCTCGACGTGGCTGAGCGCGGCTGAGGAATACCCCAGCTCATCAGCCAGAAAGCTCTGTCGTACCCGACGGGCACGTCGCCCCGCTTTCAGGAGGGCACCGACGTGAAGACGATTATCCATGGTCAAAAGACTACAGATGACTGTGCGATCCCATAAAGATCGGATCATTTTGAGCAATATTTACTAAAACTCGCCGTTAAGTTGATCAAAGACTGGAGAAGAGAATTCAGAAAAGTTATTGTAACCAGGCATAATCTCCAAGAAATCCTTCTGTTTGCCTCCGGAGCGTGGAGATGCACCACCGGTGTGGTTAACTACTTGCCGTCATGACCAACGGGGTCGCGACGGACCAAAGGAGTCACCATGTTCACTGCCCATCCCGACTACCGCCTCCCGCTCGAGCCATTGATGGCTGAGGTGCGCTACCCGGGGGTTACCGAGTTCGCCGACTTCATCGGCGTGTCCCGGTGGACCGTCTACCGAATGATGCGTCGGGGTCTCACCATCGACGAGGCCGATCGCCTCGCCATCAAGGTGGCGGGCTGCCACCCGATCTCGATCTGGGGGCGCGCCTTCTACGGAGACCTCGTTCCGCTTGCGCCCGCCAGCGACTGGAAGGAGGCGGCATGAGTAACCGCCGATTCCCGAAAGCCCACTCACCCAGACCGACCCCCCGAAAGGAACCTCACATGCAATTCGACATCACCATCCGTAACCGTTTCTTCGACACCGTGCGCTTCGAGCATGTCGAAGCAGCCGATATCGACGAGGCAATCGACGTCGCCTTCGGCCTTGCCGACCGCGGTCTGGCCGTCGACGTCGAAATCTCTGACGGCTGTGGCACCAGCGCCAGCTTTTCCATCAATGATGAACTCGAACCCGTCGAAACCAAGGTTCTGTTGCTCGACCGACGCCGCGACACGTTCGTGGAGGTGCTCGTACATGCCAAGACCGCGCACGATGCGGTGGCCAAGGCGCTCGAGGATCGCCTCGATGCCGAAGTGGTTGCCATCGATGCGGGAGAAGAGACCGAATGGTGGATGGACGCGTCGCAGACTCGTCTTCCGCGGCCGTGGGACTTCTTGAAGCCCCGCCGTCGTCCGTCGTTGCGTCTCGTGACCGGAGGTGCGGCGTGATGGAGTACCCGCCTAGCCTTCCTTCCCCTCGCGTCGTGAAGTCGTCTGTTCTCAAGAAGCGGTTTCCGAAGCTCATGACCGATATCCCCGACGGCGATCACCTGCTTCAGGTGTGGGCGATCGCCGTGGGGCAGAACGAACAGGGTCGCGACATCCTGCTCACGGGTTGCGCCGTTTTCGGCTCGTTCGACGAAGCACAGAGTTTCGTGCCGGTGCCGAGGAATGTCTTCGAGTCCTGGTTTCCTCTGGCGATGCTGAACACGGTTCCCGATGATCTGTCTAGGTTCGACACGCTGCCTGTGGCTCGACCGGAGCGAGTCGTCGTGCGGGAGGCCATCAACACTGGATGTCGGGTCATCGAGATTTCGGCGGACGAGGGATACGAACTCGCCGACAAATGGGCCTCGGGGTATCAGCCCACGCGTCGGACGCGCGCCTATCTGAAGAGGGCGCTGGCCATCATTCCGAGCGAGCTGGCGGGTGACTTCACTGAGACTTATCAGAAGCTCGTGAACAAGGACTTTGACGAGGAGTCACCTACTCAGATCGCTGCCTTGTGTTTTGCCATCGCATCGTTGCTCGAAGGTCCGGAAGCCCCGTGATCACTTCTGCCTGCCCCCCGTACGTTCATCCCCCTAGTTCATCTCTCTTCACATCGTCTCGAAAGGAGACTTCATGATTGCCCAACTCGCCAAGGCTTCGGTCGGCTCGCCCATCACGCGGGCCGGCACCTCGTTCTTCCCGGTATATATGCATCAGGCGGCGCCGAGCGTCCTGACCGGGCCCGACAGCCGGCTTCAGGTCACTGAACGGCCGGGTGCTTCGGTCCCCACGCTTGTAGTGGTCAATCCCAACGGCTCACCGGTGCTGATCACCGAGGGGGAGACCCTGAACGGTGGGTGGCAGAACCGAGTGGTGAACGTCAGCGTTCTCGTTCCGGCTACCACCGAGATCGACATTCCCGTGTCGTGCGTGGAGGCCGGCCGTTGGGGAGGCCAGCGTGAATTTGGCCGTCGCGGTCCGAAGGCGCCGCGTCGTGTGCGTCGCGGTGCCACGATGTCGGTCACCGACAACCTTCGTCTGTCGCAGTCGCGCCACTCCGATCAAGGAGCGGTGTGGCAGGCAGTCGATTACGAGTTGCAGGCCAACGGGATCGATGCACCCACCCGTGCGGTCGAGGATCTCGCCGAGCGCGAGCGACGCGATCATCGCTTGGCCGACTCCATCGCCGAGTTGTGCGCACGCGGCCCACTGCCCGGACAGTGCGGAATCGTGGTCGCACACGGCCGGCATGTGGTTGCGGCAGAGGTCTATGGCTCGCCCGAGCTGCTCGCCGCCAGCTGGGAAAGCTTGGTTCGCGGCTTCTTGCTCGAAGCCGGAGGCGAACTGAAGGGGACTCCGTCGGCAACCAAGGCTCTTCGGTTCCTCGAGAAGGCAGCGAAGCGAGTGGTGGCCGTGAGTGATGGTGTAGGCCTCGGCCGAGAACACCGTATTGCCTCCAGTAACATCGCTGGACAGGCTTTGACTTTGGACGACGTGTTGGTGCACGCCAGCGCCTTTGCGCTGGCGGCCTGAGGGGGGACATGGCCATTGATCTGACACCGGGTGAGATCTACTTCATCGGCGAAATGGATGTGCGTTCGAAGGAGCCATCGTCGTACGTGAAGATCGGTCTCGTGCGCGAACGCGATGACAAGCGGCTCGACGAGCGCGTTCTTGAACACCAGACCGGCAACCCTCGTCAGCTCACGTTGCTGCGTTCGATCAAGACACAGTGCGTCTCGAGGGTGGAAAATCACCTGCACCGATCGTTTGCCACCTGCCAGGTGAGTGGCGAGTGGTTCCATCTCGACATGGGTGGTCTCGATGACTCGATGGCTCTCTGCCAGCAGCTGGCCAACGATGCCGATCGGCGGTCGGTGTTCGTGGAGACCGCGAAGGCATTGAGCAGTCAGGTGTCGAATGGCGAATCCCTCGATCCAACTGACGAGATGAAGGACCTCCACCAGCAGCTGCTCATCGCCAAGCACGGCACGAGTCTGTGCACTCAACTGGGCAAATTGGTCAAATCGGTGCTGGACGAGTTGACGGACCAGGGCGTGGATACGTCTCTCTATGTCAGCCGACAGATGAAGGCCGGCAAGAAGGGTCTCGACGAGAAGCAGTTGCAGGCCAACCATCCGGATCTTTACGCCCAGTTTGTGCTGACGGAGGAGAAGTTCAAGACGGTTCCCTTGACGATCACCGGTCTACGCAAGTTCGAGATCGACCCGTCCGAAATCAGCGAAGAGTTCGGGATGATCCACCAACGAATCGTTGACATGTCGGAACTTGCCCGTCGTGGCGAGATCTCCCCGGACGATTTTTATGAGCTGTATCTGGGGGTTCTGGGCTATGAGGTTTCCTTCGAGTGGACGACCAACTTCATTGACGCCGAACTCAAGGCCAGCGTGGGCGAGTTCGACGAGATCATCGGCGTCTGCAAGTGGAAGCGCGAGATGAAGATCGATGAGAAGTTCGACAAGGTCGCCTTTTCGGAAGTCCACCCTGACCTTGCCGAGCAATACGCAACACGAGGACCTGAGGAATTGTCGACCGTCCTCCACAAGGGTCGCGGGGCGATCGGAGCGAGATCATGAATACGACGAGATCAAGACTGTTTGGCAAGAAAAGTGGATCAGCGGCCTGGAGGAAAAGCACAATGCTTAAGGGGGAGAAACGATGGTGAGTAGGCGAGAGGTCAGAGCCCCATCCAGCAGTCACAACAATGCCGACCTCCTCGTGTGGACAACCTTTGTTTTGGGCGGCCACGAACGGTGGGTCGATGTCGAAGAGATGTATCTCAAGGCATTTGAGTTGGCCCCGGCTCGCCTGTCATGGCGGACTAGATCCGATATCCCCGACTACAAGAAGTGTGCCAAGGCACTCCAAGAACTTGAGGATGCCAAGCGATCCGAACATCTTGGATTGCTGGCCAAACAGGGCAGCTACCTGCGGATGCTCACCGATGATGGATATCGGTGGTGCGAGACGTACCAGACGACGTTGTCAAAGCTGTACTCGGGAGGTTTTGTCCCGTCAGCCCTCTCTCAAGAGGCAGGCCGCGTGATACGAGACTTGGAGAAGACGGAGGTCTTTCACAGATTCCAGCAACTCGGTCGATTGGAGTGTGACCGTTGGGAATTGGCCGAAGCGATGCGATGCATGGTCGATAGCTCGTCAGCCGTCTGGTCAGCTCGGCTCGATTCCGTAGCGATCGCTGCCAAAGCAAATGGCCGCCAGGACATTTTGGAGTTCGTAGAAGCAAGTCGAACATCTATTGGGGACGAAGGCGAAGGTGAAGCGAAATGAAGCAAGTTGAGATTACGTACACGAGCAAAGGTTTTGTTCAGGACGCGGACCAGGCCATGGAAGGCGATGTCGTCCGTGGACTAATTGAACTCATCACCAATGCGGACGATGCCTACGGTGCTAACTCGGGAAAGATTCGGATGGTCCTGCGACGGCACGCAAGTCAGGCGGAGCCTGTCGAGGTCTCAGTGAGTGATGCGGCAAAAGGACTCACAACGGATGAAATGGAGAAGGCCTTCCTGACTCTGGGCGGAAACACCAGTGGATTTGCGGCGGGGGATGATGTCAGAGGCCTGTTTGGCAGAGGCTCCAAGGACACCTCATGGTTTGGTCAATCGGTGTTCGAATCAATCAAAGACGGCGTCTACAGCGTCCTCGTCCTCAATCGTGATGGAAAAGGGACGATTGATAGTCGAGGGGTTGATTCAGCCGACTACCAACGTCTCCATATCCCGTCCGGGAAGAATGGTCTAACAGCAACCATCCGGGTGTTTCCCAATATTGCGAAAGTGCCGGATGCTCAAAAGCTATTTCAGCGAATCTCCTGCCACTTTCAGCTCCGTGACATCAACCGTCGTCATGAGGTGTTGTTTGAGGAAATCGACGATGGGAAACGGGTTCAACTTCACCCTGTTCTCTGGGAGGTTCCAGATGGCGAGATCTTGGTTGACCGGGACATAGACATTCCTGAGTACGAGGCAACTGTTCACTTCACGCTGAAGAAGCTGTCCAAACATCATGATTCAAATGTGAGTGATTACTCCCCAAATGGGATCGAGGTCGTCGGCAGGCGCGCGGCGTACATGAATTCCTTTTTTGGACTGGCTGGATACGGAACAGGTTTGTTGCATGGCCGAGTTTCTGCACCGATCATCGACGAACTCATCCGTACGTTCGACAAGGATGACGCGGCCCAGGCAATTTCGCAGTCGAACCCCATTCGGCTGGTGAGGCGAGACCGGAAGGGCCTCAGCGAGGAGCATCCCTTCGTCAGACTGCTGACAGCTCGAGTCGTGGAAATCCTGAAGCCGATTGTCGAGTCTCTGCAGCCAAAGGCCGAACACGCTGGTGGTGCCCAGCTTCGTAAGGAACTCAATCAGGCCATCAGGGCGATCAACGACTTGATGAAGCAGGACTTGGGCGAGTCCGATGATGATGACTCTGTAGGGCCAGGCCGTCTCTTCGACGCCGGGCCAATCATTGTGATTCCCCCCTTGATCAGGGGTCGGGCCACCTCGATGAGGGACATCACGGTTCTCATCGACTCTTCAACATTGGCTTCAGATGGTTTGGCGCTTGATTTATCGAATCCGAACTGTGAGGTGATTTCCGAACCGACGCCGCCAATCCCTCACGACACGTTTGATGGGGTCCTTGTCTCTCGTGCAAGGATCAACCTGTTGAAGTTGGGATCTACCTCGGCGGTCTTTCGCGCAGTTGCGGATCCGAAATTGGCCGGATCCGGAGAGGTGATCGTGCATGACGATCCGGCTCCGACTGACGAGTCACCGACTTGTCTTGAGTGGAAGAACTCATCGATGTCGGTCGCTGTTGGAAAGACAAGATCGTTGTTGTTGAGGGCACCGGTAGAGATGGGGCCCTCAGGAAGCTTGACGTGCGTCATCGACTTGGACGGAGAGTCAGCAGAGCTGATCGACCCGACGATCGACCTCAAATTGACCAAGCGTGGTTGGTTGGAAGGGCGAGTCAAGGTTACGGGGCTCAAGGCGGGGTCCAACAAGATCTCGGGTGTCGCGAATGGACAACAAGCAGCCGGCCGATTGAAGGTAGGGCTTCCTTCTGCTCACGAAGGTTTCAATTTCGAAGTGACTTTGGAGCATTCATCACAAGGTTCTGTCCGTGGCTTCATCCGAGAGAGCGACACTGGCCGTGAACTCGTGATTCTCACACAGCACCCGGGACTGGCTCATTACGTTGGTCAGAGGCGTGAGGATGGTTCGTACACCAGGGAGCAGGAGCCGGACTCCAAAGCGGCTTTGGTCGAGGTGATGGCATCAGTGGCAGCGGACTTTGTGCTGAGACGGGACGTCGCAATTGACCCCACCATGTACCGAGACATCGACATGATTGTCCAAAAACGAAATCAGCTGGTCAGCCGTTATCTGCGACCGCTGATTCTGAGTCTCAATGTCTGAGTGCGAGCCAGTGTGGCATCCCTGGGCCGAGCCAGCGTGTTGGTTATCGGACGAGCTTCCGCTGTTGCCGGCAAGTTGGAGATACCACGTATGGAAATCAGCCATCACTTTGCCGGTTGAAGGCAAGGAGAAGGCGAAGGGCAGGAGACGAAGTGTTGAGGCTGGAGAGTTGGTTGTTCCTCTTGCCCGATTGACGGAAGCTCACTGGATGAAGTGGTTCAAAGATGTCATCTACTCAAGATCCGGGCCAGGCATTGGGGACTTGGTCGTTCATGAGATCGAATCGGTGTTCAGTGCCAATCCTGAGCGATTTGATATTCCGATAATTCCTCGGCTGCCCTATCGAAATTCAGGAAGCAATGGTTTGCCATTCTTGACGTCGACTTGGGATTTGCTGACGAAGCATCACCTCGATGACGAGGATTCGCTGAACAGGTTGCTTGGGGGAACATACTTTGACATTTTTGAAGCACTCGGAAGCGTCAAGGCTGTCCTGGATATTTCGATTACTGCGCAATCGTGGATTGATCTGAAGTACACACGAGAAGTCGTTTTTCTTCAGCCTAAGCCCCCTGAGTCTGCACCGGATTTCCTAAGAATGATGTGTGTCAGAGTCTTCAGAAACGCTGGTCTAGTGGCAAAAGGCAAGCACTACACGCCCGACTTCGCTGATGCAGTATCACGCCGCTGGGGCGTCACAATCGAGAAACCTTGGACACTCGAGCAAGTCGGTGATCTACTCGGTGTCACTCGGGAACGAGTCCGCCAAATCACGGGTGGTATGGCGCATAGCTACGAGTCGAGGCGATGGCCAATTCCGTCTGAACTCCGCGTGATTGCAGAAGAGCTTGTGGCGACCAACCAAGAAATGCTTGGAGTGGCTTGGGGAGGAGAAGTAGTGAATGTCAGACGTGAGGATGCAACACGATTGCTTGTCATCTCTGGTCTTGACGGGCAATCGCTAGCTCCACTCTACGGAATCGAAGACCGGCTCGGAAGTTACAACCTTGACCTTAAGACTGTTCGACACAGGACCTACTGGGCCTCCAAGCGAATGGGTCTTGTTCAACAGGACCTTGCAGTTGACAACATCGTCGATGAGTTCACTGGTGTACCTGTCGAGCTGATTCGCGAGGCAATTTCGTACGTGGCGTCGCACGACGCTCTTCCCTATGACTATGTGCTCATCGAAAATCAGGGATCTTGCTTCCTGATTAACGCACTTGTTTCCGTTCTATCAAAAAATGGTGCGCTGCCGCCGGCCGAGTTACACGAAGCATTGGTCAGATTCTTCAAGTATCGGACGCCCGGTCTGATTTTTCCGCCCCAACGTGTCATCGACGCGCTCCTCAGTGAGGACAGTCGTTTCGTTGTTGAAGGAGGTGAGGTTCGGCTCGCCGAGCCAATAGTCAAAGACATCGGTGAAACGTACGAGTGGATGTGGCAAGAGATTGCCATGGCACCTGGTCATGTTTTGCACCGCACTGAGCTTCTTCAACGTGGTCGCGAAAATGGCTACAACGCAAGTACTCTCAATGTCTATTTTTCCTACTCGACGTACTTCAAGCCTGTAAAAGGAAACTGCGTAACCCTGACAGGAGTCGTCCCGTCAGAGAGTGATGTGGCGTTCGCGAGAGCCCGCGGTTCAGAGATTTCAGTTCAGACGAAGGTGCAGTCCTGGGAAGCCAAAGGCGCTGTTGTGGAGGTCCGGGTTCTGGTCGGGAATTACCTCCTCGACACGGGGTTGCTAAAGCTACCGGTGGCCTGTCGAAGAATTATTGGTGGAAAGTCCTTTTCGATTTTTTGGGGCAAAGAATCGCGTGGAAATGTCGGTTGGTCCTCATCAGTGACTACCGGATGGTCAAGCGTTCTGAGTTATGGAGCAATTCTTCCTGGTGATGAGGTAACCCTGGTGTTTGACCTTGCTGCGTCTCAGGTTTTCGTCACCGTCAGCGAGGATCTAGTTGAAGACATCGAGTTTTAGGTTCGATGCCAATCTCGACTGGGATTCTGAAGGAAGCCGAGGTGAGGTGGAGGTCGATTCCATGGTTGTGTTAGTGTGCGAGAGAGCGGTGCGCTACCGAAAGGCGCGAAAGGTGCGACCCTGGAGGGACTGTCGGCTCCCCTGATCGGCGTTTGACCTACGCCTTCTCCACGGAGAGTTCGGAGCTGTCGGGTACGGTACCCGTGGAGAGTTGTTCGGGGACACTTCCAACTGAAGGAGTTTCCTCGCCGTCGCGTTCGGGCCCGATGCACTTCGCTTCGCGGCGATCATCCACCTCTACACCCGGGTGATTCCGTTGAAGGCGGGGTTGACGGAGTGATCGTCTGTTCGTCGGCCAATGGGATGAACGGATGTGTCGTCTTTGGGTCATACCGGACCCGCCGGCTTCACGGGACAGCAGACGTATCACCCGCACGTACACTGAATGGGTACTGGTTGTCACGTACATTCCAGACACTTATCGTTCGTATCGCGGATGAGTAAAGGCCCAAGGGGAGACATGGCGAATGACGATTGAAGATCCGAGAACTAACGAGCACTTGCTCAGCCCGGAGGCGTCGATGATTCTCGCCCTGTGGGATGGAACCCACGGTGAGAACGGTGAGTCGTTCGGTGATGTATACGACCAAATGAACGCGTCGCAGGAGGACGCCCAGTTCCACCACTATCAGCGTGCGTGGTTCGACCGTCACCCATCAAGTCGTGGTGGACGTCGAGTGATCCCGTTGTTCCAACTCGCGGCCGAACTGGTCGCGTCACGATTGTTCGCGCCGGGAACCTACAACGCTTCGTCGGCCAGTTGGGAGCGGTCGGAGACGACATGGGACGTCAGTCTCGCGAGACCCGATCGTGAGCCAGAGGACGACGCGCCTGACTCGGAATAGGTGGAGACCCTGGCGGGCTGGGAGGAGATACCGATTGCGCGCTGGCGACAATTCACCCCCGGAGGAATGGCGGCCTACCGTCTCCTCTTCGCCTTCGGAGACGGCAGCTTTTCGGGCCCGTCCGGTATGGCGGACAGCCTGTACGTGCCGTTTCGGTGGTCGCGCGACGACTGTCCTGAAGTCGGCTTTCGATTCGACGGTGGGCGGCGCGAACTCGTTTCCGATGCTTTGACCGGTGGAAGTGATTACGGCCCGAGGTCGGCGTGGATCAAGTACCTCGTGGCAGAAGTCGACGCCTTCGATGCGCGCGTGCGTTCGGTCGACACCGCGCCATTTCTGCTCTTTTGGGCCCACCTGGAGTTGTTGGAGCAATTGGAGAGATCGATCGCCCGATGGTCTGGTTCACGTTGGGAGTTGGGACCGAGGTCGACACCGGAAGATCCCACGGAAGACCCGTTCTGACCCAGATGCAACCGGAGCGCTTTCAGAACAAGGTGAAGGGGAGATGATCATGGACAACTGGAGGGACCTCGACCCCGATGTCATCGCGGGGATGTTCGACGCGAGGCTCGAGTCCGTTCTCATTGGATCGCACGAGCGAATGCTCAGTCCAAGAGATGGTGTTTACGAACTCAACCTTTTGTCAGTGGATCCTTTGGTGTCCGAGTTGGATCTGTCAGAACCGGGTATACGACTCCTCTTGGGTCGTAACGGCTCAGGAAAATCGACGCTACTTGAATTGCTGGGCAAGGGTGTTTCGCGGTTCGAAAGCCTTTTGAAGGCGTCGTGGACATTTTCCATTCCGTCAGAGGAGCTGTTGGGGGCATGGGACGAACTGGTGAGCGAATGTGCGAATTCGTCTGGTTTCGACTCCAACAGTTGGGACGACTTGTTCTTCCTCGAGCGCGCGTCGGACCTGCCACTATTGGGGTTCTTGATGGATCGGGTCAGTGGCCTCGAGGACGACGGCTCGATCGGTGAGGTTCTCATGAAATGCGGTTGGTCGAAGGACATCGAGGAACCTACCGATGGTCGATTCCCGATAGATGATCACACTTTTGGCCCGCGACGAAGTTTTTCGCCGAGAGGACTTGCTGCACTATGGGTACGGGCTGCTCTGACAGTTGGTCGATCATATGTAGTGGACGGCGGTGCCGAACTCATCGTTCCTGAGTCGAGACTTGGCCCAGAGTCGTCGAATTCCGCCTACTTTCTGGATGACCCGATCCGGGCCGAATCGGTTGGACTGGCATTGGAACAGTTTTTCAACACCATCGACAGCGTGGAGCTGGAGGTCTCTGATTCAGGGCCACGGTTCAGGTTTCTGGCTCCTGTCCCCGAGAGCGGCCCATTACTGGATCTGATTGGACTACGCCAATCTGTTTCTGCCTCTGGGTACACCTGGTTGATGTTTCCCTTGGATTTGTTGGAAGACGCGTATCCCGGACGAGTCGGATCGACTTGGTTCGACCCCCGCAAGGTGAGTCGCTGGGTGGACCCCGACCAGTCGCATCGAGATGTGTTGAGGCAGTTGGCCTCTTTCGTGAAGACGATCGTCGTCGATCTCCGGGGTGACGTCGAGGAACAACTTGCCGAGATGTGGAGTCGGGTCGTCGATGCCCACCTGAAGGTGGTGATCGTTCGTGGCATGGTGGACGTCCGATCCGATGTCGCATACAAGTCGTCGATGACCGGGTCTCCGCCGGTCGGGCGAGAGCACATCATCGTCGGTCGATACGACCGGTTGAACGAGTTCCTGAGTGGCTTGTCCGAGGATCTGCTCGAACTCGACATCGGTGTCGACGGGTTGCGAGCATTTCGACACCATGAAGGGGGATGGTCGACGTTGTCATCCAAGCCCGGAGGCTTCTTCGGTTCTCTCGACTTCGGCGAGGAGATGCAGGGACGACCGGTCGTGCAGTCATCGAAGATTCATCGGATGAGTGAGCTCGTGCTCCAGTGGCAGGAGCCGATCTCGGGTAACTGGCTGGGGATGGACTCGGCATCGCAGGGCCAGCGTGACGTGATTCTGATGTTGCTGGCCATGGCCACGTCCTCGAGTGAAGCTTCGAATGCCAAGGACCATTTGCTCCTCATCGACGAGTTCGACCAACACCTGCACCCGACGGTCTCGTCGAAGTTCCTGGAGATCGCCCAACGTCGGGCCAAGGGGTCGGGAACGAGGGCGATCATGTCGACCCACTCGGTACCGGTTCTCGCTCATCCGTCGACCCGACAAGCACCGCGGATCTTCGCCCGACGAACCGTGG
>Ga0194115_10003426_pt1 | contig 17861 bp, 35 predicted proteins | sample TA2MahsurfametaG_3_FD_148656 | JGI IMG/M metagenome (GOLD analysis project Ga0194115, IMG submission 148656) | Freshwater microbial communities from Lake Tanganyika, Tanzania - TA2015002 Mahale S4 surface | ecosystem: Environmental > Aquatic > Freshwater > Lake | place: Tanzania: Lake... | reverse complement strand
CGGTTGCCTCGACGCGAGTTGCAGGATCGGTGTGCTGCCGCGAGCGGGGAGTCGGGGTCGCCGGGGATGACGTGATCGGCTGTCCACGGGTCGTCGGGTCGTGGGCCGTGTCCGCAGATCCAGCAATGTGTCGCGTTGTCTCGTATCTGTTTTGCTCGTCGTCGGTAGTCGCCTCGGTAGTGGGGTCGGTCCCGTGGCGGTCGTGTCTTGTTGTGGAGTTGTTCGCAGCGTTCGCAGCGCGTGACGTTCGTGGTCAGTTGTCGGCAGTTGAGGCAGGGTCGGCGGATCGTCATAGGGGGGGGGGGGGGGGGGGGGGGGGGAGCAGTAGGGTCGGAATCGCACCGCCCTCTCCCGGCGGGATGCCGGGTGCATCGCTTCTATGCTTCTACCGCACGCTTTCCCCGATACATAGCAGCACCGGCCTCGCGAATCATTGAGAACGGGAGCACCGGCACGGTGAGCCGGTCGAGTGCATCTGAATGCAGCGGATAGAAGTATCTGATCTGGAAGCCGTCGAGCGGCTGTGCGCCGATGCGTTTCAGAAACGCTGCCGATGTCTCGCTGCCTGTCTTCCCGTACCGTGCCTTGATGCTGTTCTCGCCTGCGTTCGGTGAGAAGCCGGGTTCGAACACGATCTTCGCGCACACCTGACCGTCTGGCATGAGCCACATAGACGTATTCTTCTTGATACCGATCAGTTTGAAACCTGCCGCTCGATAGATAGTTCCGTCCCCACATTGAGTCCCGTCTGCGTATGAGAGCAACCAGCCGATGTGCGGTGCGTGTTTGCGTATCAGTCGGAATGCGACAGATAGGGCACGGCTCTCGCTGTTGCGTGGTAGCCGGTCGCTGAATGCCATGCGGTGAAGTTCGAAGAAGCCGTTCCAGTGTGTGTCTCTGACGAGCCGTATTGCTTTGCTCTTGTCGATAGATGCGCCAAACTGCATCGCACCTTCGAGTCTGCCGTTCCAGAACACGCCGAGATGAAGGGCTGAGCGTGTATCTACCCTGCCTGAGTAGTGCCACCTCCGGACAAAGGCCCTTGCCGATGATGCGTCGATCGGCTGGACGTGGAGGTTCTTAGCAGACATGTCGTTGCCATTCATCACAGATCGCCCACAATGCGTTGCCGTTTGAGTTCTCGTTCCCTGTGTCGTTGAAGTCGTGTCGTTTCTTACTGGCTTTCAAACAGTCCTTGATCTGCTCGGCCTGATCGAGTGTGACGGTGAACGTCATCTGCGTTGCGTCGGGTCGGTCGTTCTGGGGAAGTCTGCTGAAAGCATCCTCGACGTTCAGGATCGTTGGCTGGATAATCCTCGCGCATAGATCGTCCAGATCGTCGCCGTTGAACATCGTCCCGGCGAGACCGGCCTCCGTGTCGGCGAGTTCCCGCAACAGATCAGCGAGAGCGGCGTCGTCATACGTTGCAAGATCATTCGTGCGGTTGTCGGCGAGCAGAATCCGCAGAGCGCGATCATCGTCGCAGTCCACATACGTCACCGCGATCCGATCCCAGCCGAGAGCCTTCGCCGCCTTCAGCGTGTGATTACCGGCGAGCACATGACCAGTCGAGCGTTGCACCACGATCGGTCGGTACTGCCCGTGCTCTTTGAGTGACTCGGAGATTGCTCCGACGTCTCCCTGTCGGACGTTCCTCGGGTGAATCGTCACGTCGCCGATCGGAACGACTAGATGCGCCAGTTCTTCTCGAATCATGAAACCTCCCAGAATGTTTGTGGCTTGCTCGTGGCTTCTGCGATGGGTGTGATGCCGGTCAGTCGTTGGAAGCGTTTGCAGATCACATCGCAATAGTGAGGGTCTAGTTCCATGAGGTAGGCCGTGCGTCCTGTCTGGTGGGCGGCGACGAGAGTGGAGCCTGACCCACCGAACGGTTCCAGCACGAGTCCGTTCGTTGGTGTGCTGGACTTGATCGCTCGTTCCATTATGGCGACCGGCTTCGGCGTGGCGTGTCCATGTCGTTCCGCACCTGTTACGCGGGGGAAGTTCCAGACATCGGTCATGTTGTCGTGAGTGTTATCGAAGTGAGCGCGTGTGTCGTAGAAGGCTTGTTTGAGTTCGTCGTGATCGCGTTTAAGTTCGTCGTGATCGCGTTTGAGTTCGTCGTGATCGCGTTTGAAAGCGTCGTGATCGCGTGCCGCTTCCTGAATCTTGCGGTAGTTGTCTTGTGTTATCAGTTGCCATTGAGAAGTTGTGACCCAATGACCCGCCATGACTGTCCCGGTGATTCGGTTCAGGTCCCTCGTTGTCCATCCACACTTTCTCATCTCGCCTTCTAGGTAAGACCGTATCGGTTCCCATCCTTCCCAATAGTTGTCGGCATTGTTGTTGAAACCTTGCTGGCCTAACATGAAGAAGAGACAGCGTTCCGTAACTGTTGCGAATCCTCGGCTCGTTTCATTCCTGATTCCTTGCGCGTGTGATTTGTCCCACACGATCTCATTACGAAAGGTGAGACGTTCGGTGTTCGACAGAACGGAACACCACCATCGCCACAGGTCGGGAGCGTTTCCCCAGACATAGACAGACCCGTTATCTTCCACGAATGGTCGCGCCGCAGTCCACCACGCCGTCTGGAACCGATCCAACTTGTCCTCATACAAGTTGTCGTTCAGCACGCCTTCTTTCTGTTTGCCCATTCCGTACGGTGGATCAGCGTGAACTAGCACGGCCTTCTTTCCGTTCATCAACCGTGCCATGTCGGTCGGATCGGTGGAATCTCCGCACATCAACCTGTGGTCGCCAAGCAGCCACACATCACCGAGGCTTGTGATCGCTGGTGCGTCATCTGGTATCTCGTCAGGGTCGCCCAACAAGAGTGTCGCTGTGTCCACCACCTGCAACAGATCGTCCAGATCGTCGCCGTTGAACATCGTCCCGGCAAGACCGGCCTCGGTATCGGCGAGTTCTTTCAGGAGTTCGGCGAGAGCGGCGTCGTCATACGACGCGAGATCATTCGTCCTGTTGTCGGCGAGCAGGATTCGGAGAGCACGATCGTCGTCGCATTCAACATAAGTGACGGCGATCTGATCCCAGCCGAGTGCTGTTGCTGCTTTCAGCGTGTGATTACCGGCGAGAACGTATCCGGTTGAGCGTTGCACGACGATCGGTCGATACTGCCCGTGTTCTTTCAATGACTCGCAGATCGCGCCGATGTCGCCCTGACGGACGTTCCTCGGGTGATTCGCCACGTCGCCGATCGGGACGACCAGATGCGCCAGTTCTTCTCGAATCATGAAGCCTCCCACAGGGTCGGATTCGCGGCGGCGTCAGCGATCCGCGACCGCGCAATCTCGACATACTGCTCATCTTGCTCGATGCCGATGAACCGGAAGCCTTCGAGCACTGCACCCTTGCCGGTGCTCCCCGATCCGCAGAACGGGTCGAGCACGATGCCGTCCGGCGGCGTAACGAGACGACAGAGATAGCGCATCAGGTCGGTCGGCTTCACGGTGGGGTGCAAGTTCTGCTTTTGTGGATTGCTGTCCTTGAACATTCTTTCACCAGCATCACCGAGACCACGCTCATAACCCATAGCACTCGCACGCACCGATGGCAGTGCTTCCAGTCCTGCGTTGCGATCGGCCTTGCTTGCTTTCGCGCAGTAGAAGAACCGAGCGGCGGAGCCGTCGTCACCCATCTTGCGGAAGCCGCCCTCGGTCTCCTGCCCCGATGCGAACGACGTGGCGACGGCATTCCCGCGTCTAGATGGGTATGCGCCACCCTTGCTGTCCGGGAACAGCCCCACCACTTCGTCGCTACCGTCATGAATGAAGTTCGCAGGCCAGCGACCAGCATCGTTCTGTGACCAGCCGCCACTACCGTTGCCACCACTCACCGTCTGCTCGTGACCGAAGGTTGCGGTGCGATGACCAGCATGGGACACATCTCCGTCATCTCGTCCCACCCGTGTTGCGTCGATGTTGATCGCACCCGTGCCATGCGCGAGCACGTTCGCGGCGACGGTGCCGACCAACGGCTTCCGAGCGAGCACGATCGGTTCGTGCGCCGGTTTGAGCGCAGTGCCCCAGCCTTGCCACTGCTTCGCTGCGTCGGTCGCAGGAGCGGTGATAAAGTGGTCTTTGTCCCATCGCTCACCGTCGCGCTGGTAGCCGTAGGTGGCTTCCGTCTTGCCCACCACCTCGCGCTCGGCTTCATCAACTAATCGCGCGCAGTGCGCGACCTCCGGCCATTCGGCGGCAATAGCCGCGAATGTGTCCGGAGTTGGGGCGCGTTGCCCCTTCGGACGCCCCTCAAACCACGACCAGTTGGTAGTGCCGCCACAGAACTTGCGGTCACAGTCGCCAACGGTCAAACCGCGCGCTTCACGCGCCAGACGGAGAGTATCGCCGATCTGCCGCGCCAAGTGCGGATAACCGCCGCGCTTGTCGATGGCCTTGCTGACGTCGAGCGACTTCGGGAACCCCGAGCCATAGACCCACATGATCTGGTCACGTATCTCGAACCCAGCATCCTCGATCGCGCACGCCATCCGGTGATACGTCCGAGACCCGCCGAACGCGAGCAGGTGCCCGCCCGGCTTCAACACCCGCAGACACTCCCGCCACACATCGACGCGGTAGGCGATCCCCGTCGAATCCCACTCCTTCGCCATGAAGCCCAGTTCATACGGCGGATCAGTGACGACGCTATCAACCGACGCATCTTCGAGCAGCGCGAGCAGACGCAGACAGTCGCCATGCTCCACCGTCCATCTCTCACCCACGGCATCCCACCCCGTCATCGTCGCTCCTTCAGTCGATCGGATGCTACTCGGCGACCAGTCCGACCGTCAGAACGAGGATGAACACCAGATACACCACCGCCGCCACCGCGATCAACACCTGATCAGCCGAAGATCGCGAACCGCTCCAGACGCCGAACCTCGGCCTCCAGATCCGCGATCCTCTCCCGGAGCCGGACGATCTCATCCGTCTCGGGCCGGGACGCCTCCGACGGCACCTGTTCCGCGTCATCGGGCATCATCACCTAGAACGGATCACCATCATCGGACGCACCCGCCGAGCCGGTCACCGCGTCGAATCTGATCTCCAAGCCGATCGCGTCCGCGACGAGTTCGTGTCTCTTCTTCTTCTCGCCGTCTCTCGTCTCATAGTCCGAGATGTCGAGCCTGCCGGTGCAGATCACCCGCGTCCCCTTCGATGCGGAACGGCAGACGTTCTCCGCGAGGGTGCCGAAGCAGACGACGTTGTGCCACACGGTTCTCTTGTTGTCGTCCCGTCCGTGGTCGGTGGCGACGGAGAAGTTCGCGACCGGCTTCCCGTCGTTCGTGAAGCGGAGTTCCGGGTCGCGTCCGAGTCTGCCGACGATCGTGAGACTGTTCATCTGTGTTCTCCCCTGTTCAGAGTTCGACGCCCTGCGAGACGTGGAGCGCGAGACGGTCGATGTGTGCGCTCAGTTCCCGGTTCCGTTTCAGCAGACGCTCATTCTCCCCGGCGATCGCGGTGATCTGCTGCGACAACTGAGCGAGCCGATCCCGCAGTTCATCGTTCGCGACGACGAGCGAATCGACCCGATCCTCCAGCAGTTCTACTTCGACTTCGTTCGGCGACACTTCTCGATCTCCTTGTCGATGCGCTTCACGAGGTTCCACAGTAGTTGCTCGTCGTCTCCGCGTGCCACCACCCTCCGCAGGAAGTAGGCGATCTGTTCGAGTTCGGGGAGCGTCATCAGGGCCGGAAACTAGCAGCGCGTCCGCCGGTCGGGGGACACCAGCGGACGCGCCACAGTCATCGGAGAGTAGCCGAGGGTCAGAGCACCGTGGTCAGGAGCCTCATCGCTTGCTGATCCGCCATCTTCGTCTTTCCTGTTAGGGAATCCATCATCGTCCGTTCGACGAGCATCGTGTCCCCACGGGTCGGACGGATGTGCTGCCGGTGCGTATTCACGGCCTGCATCACCCCGAAGCCGGTGCCGCGCCACGGAGCCACCCGGACGTCATTCTGCCACAGGTTCAGGAACTCGAACCGGACGTTCTCGGCTCGCGTCACCGCCTGCTTCGACTCGTCATCGTTCACCGGAACATGGGCCTCGACGAACCGGGTGAACTCCCGGTCGGACACCTTCATCGCGAGCAGCGTCTCGATCTCCTGCGAGAACTCGTCGCCCATCTGGTGCACGATCGACAGGGCGGAGCGTGCGTCGCCGAGCCGGAGCATCGACTTCGACGTGTGCCTCACCGATACCGTGTCGCCGTGCTCACGGAGCGCGGTGTTCCGGGTGTTGTCGCAGACCACGATCGTCACCGTCCGCTTGAACGTCGTCGCGATCGACCCGTTGAACGATGTCGTCGCGAGCAGGTTCGGACGGAACTCGACGTCGGCGATCCGGAAGTTCTCCGGCATCTCCACCTGTGTCCACGCGATCGCGCCACCCTTCAGCAGACCGGCGGAACCGATGACGAGATCATCGTCGAGCAGGTTCGCGACCGACTTCAGGAGCCATTCGTCGTACTGGTGCGGATGGTAGGACGGTGAGACGACGCCAAGAACGGCGTGCGTGTCGTTGCGGATGATCGCGACCCTGTTCGGGACGTGCACCATCGGGCCGAGCACAGCCTGCTTGTCGCGGGGAACATCGACCCACATCGGGACGGCCTCGGCCTGCCAGTAGAACAGACGACGCCGGACATCCTCGATCGGGATCTCCCCGACGTAGTGATTCGGTTCCGCGCCCTGACTGGACGCCTTGTAATGCCAAGCGTTGCCGCGCTCGGCGGTCATGCCGACCAGAACATTCTGGTTCAGCCATTCGGATGTTTCGCTACTCATCGTGTGTCTCCTTCTGTGTTGGGTGGTGATGAGATGTTGCCGGGGAACGCCGCGAGTGAGACGACGAGGGAGAGCAGCGCGAGCGTGTAGGACGGCGGTGCCTGCTCACCTTCGAGGCCGCCTGCGAAGTAGATCGCGGCGATGAACGACGCGGCACAGACCCAGCCCCGAGCGACGCGCTTAGCGCGGTTCCAGCGGATCGGATCGACGACTCGGATTCTCATTCGTCATCCTCCCACTCGCCGAGCATTACCTCGCCGCCTGCGTAGTGGTAGCGGTCGCCATACTCGCGACCGTCTCCGACGCCGATGAACACCTCGACGTGCGCATCGTCGCCATCCTCGCCGCCGATGATCGTGGTCACCGCCCGGATCGTCCCCAGCAGTGGATAGTCCGGTTGGAACACTCCGCGCACCTCCACGTCGGCCCCGTGGTCGTGGCGGATCTCTTCGAGACGTTCGATCAGGTCTTGGATGTTCATGACTGCGCTCCGTTCTTCTCGTGGAGTGTCCGGATCGTGCAGTGCCAGTCCACGCGGACGTCGAACTGGTCGATGTCGATCAGACCGGCGGAGAGCAGACGTCGTGCCTCCATCTCGTCGGGAACGTGCAGGTCGCACCACGCGATGACTTTCTTCGGGATGCGATTCCCGATCCTGTCCATGACCCGCATCGCGGCGTATGCGGTGTCGTAGATCAGCCCCTTCATGTCTTGTCTCCTTCTGTTGGTGGGACTGTCGTCCCTCGCAACCTCGCGCTCGTTGTGCGAGGCTCCGAGGAACGCACGAGCCGTGACCCGTGCGCCCTTGTCGTTCCTTCGTTCATGACTGCGCTCCGTTCTTGCGCTCCCACCGCAGCACCTCGGAAGCGATGTGCAGTTCGAGAGCCTCAACCGCGTCCTTCTTGCGGTCGAAGATGTCGTCGAGTGGCGTCGGGCCACGCTCGCCGGTCGTGCGGTCCTCGATGCACCACTCGACTCGGGGCTTACGGGGCTTGTAGCAGACGAACCGATACTCGCCCAGCGATGGCACCCATTCTCTCTTGTTCCACGGTGCGTGGATGGTCTCGCACAGCGGGTGCTCGCAGGGTGCTTCGCACAGGTTCACGTCCTTCACGACGTGGAACCGCTCGCGCAGTGCCGCCTCGATCGTAGTCATCATTGGGTTCCTCCTTCTCTCGTGTCGGTTCCTTACGCCGACAAGATCAGAATAGGGGAACAACAGCCGTCCGTCAAGTATCCCCCTAACACCTATGAAATAGGGGATTTCCGGGGAGATCGCTGGGAAGCCCGTAGCGGCTCGATCAGCCCGTTCCGGTCCCGGCATAGGGGTCGCCCGTTTCATGGGCGGAGAACGCCAGAGAACTCGGAATCCGGCGAGGGACGATCCGCACCGGCACCGCGCACGGCAGAGCACCCCACCCCGACAGGCCGACCGGGAACACGAACCGACCATCGCGGCGGGTGAAGCCCCAGAGCGCGATCCGGTTCGCCACCACGATCTGATGCTCCTTCGACGCCCGATCCGGGGTCGATGCGAACTGGCGACCACCGAACGCGATCCACGTCGAACGAGCGATCCCGAGACCACCGGCCCAGTTCCCGCGATCCGTCCAGTTCCCGTGCGTCTCGCACCACGCGAGCCGCTCGATGAACTTCGCGCCGAGTTGATACTTCCGCCGCTCCGACATCCTCGGGAGCGACACGGCAGGCTGCTCCACCGCTTCGGCAGTCGCCGGAGCCAGCACGCCGACGACGAGCATCAGCGCAACGATTCGATTCTTCATCGGTGATCCTTTCAGCGTCCGCCCCGGATCTCATCGAACACCTCACGACACGGGCCGATGACTCGGGGATCGAAGTCGCGGAGCGCATCGAGACACTCTTCCCACGACTCGCCGAGTCTGGCGAGCGGGACGACCCGATCGAACGCTTGGTCGAGATGCCAGTCCTTTGACGCTGGCGTGCTTTCTTCCGTCTCGTCGTCCCAGCGTCGGCCTCGGAGCCACGTCGCCGGGTGCGCGACGAATCTCATGTCTAGTTCCTGCTTCCGGTACCTGTCCACCGCTGCCAGCAGTTTCTCCAATGGCGGAGCGTCGCTGCGGTTCATCATCGAGACCCACACGTTCCGAGCGGCGGCTTTCGCAACCTTCCGTGGATACCTGCTCCAGAACTCGTCGAATCCGTCTCGCAGATTCTTTGACGGTTCTTGACGGTTCTTAGAAGAGGAGAGAGCACCATCGACGTTAGGGGTTTCGCCGGTCGCAGTATCCCCTTTCTGAGTATCCCCTAACTGGGTGGACCCTTTCCGGAGTCGGTACACCGTGCGATGACCGCGACCCGATCCGCGCTCGACGATCTCCACCAGCCCGTCTTTCACCATCTGCCTAACAGATGCGGACACCCACGCTTCCGTCGTCCGGGCCTTCAGCGCGAGCGTCTTCTGCGACGGGAAGCACATCCCCTCGTCGCTCGCGAAGTCCGCCAACGCGAGATGCAGCAGGAGCCGCCTCCCCTCATACGGCGACGTTTCCCACACATGGGCGATCCACCTGATGCTCATCTTCCCTCGCTCTTCTCTAATGATGAGAGCAGTTCAGACCGCCACTTCATCGCGAACGTGAGACAGTCACTACACCGGCGAGCCTTATGGGTGCAGTCTGGGAGTCGTATCTGCTGCCGTCGAGCGGTGAACGACCATGCCATGCTATCTGCCGACCCCATCAGTTGATGAACGCGACGCAGACCGAGCGTTTTCATTCCGAATCCGTGAAGTTTGACTCCGGTGCGTGCGATCCCGGAGATGATTTCGACGATCTCGGATGTCGCCTGCCTCCGACATACCGACCCGACTCCAACGATCGGTTCATGTAACAGACTGATCCCAGCCCGATCGAACTGATCCATGTGCCGAAGGTAATCATCGAGCGTCTGACCTTGTAGAACAGGAATGAAGGGAAGATCACTCGCAAGAGATCGGAGTGCAAGGAAGTTCTCGATCGTTAGACGTTGATGTTCTCGAATCGACAGACCAGTGCGTTCCAGCATGGCTGGCTCGCACATGAAGTCCTGCTGAGACGCCCAACGCAGACGACCTATTTCGTTCGAGTAACGACGAACGGCCTGAACATAGACTTCGGGCGTCGTCTCCCATCTGCCGTGGAGCGACAACTCGGTGAAACCACCAGAATCCAAGCACCAGTCCACTTGCGCGATCGGCATCGACTTTCTCCGGCGAAGAGTCCGGTGACTAATGAACAGGGGAACGGGCGAGTGTTCGAGCCACTTCTCCTTGTTAGTGCCGAGCAAGAACTCGATGCTCATCTTCCCTCCCCGTCGTTGATGATCCGCAGCAGCGCACCGAGATCCGACAGACGACCGATCACGAGACCGTCCCGCGTGTCGTCCGGCATCGCGACCATCAGGAACGGACGCGGATCACCGACCGGACGCGCCTCGTTCGACTGCGCCTCCGCAGACGTGAACCGTGTCCAGATCGGGCCGACCTGCTTCCCGGCCTTCACCTCGACACGGAACGCACCACCCCACAATTCCTCGTGCCGGGTGTTCGCTCCGGCGATCCCGAGAGCCTTCCGAGCGCGGCGAGCCTTCGCGTCACCTTTCGCCCGATTCCGTTTCCCGCGAGCGTGCGGATCACCGCACCCCTTCACCCGACGCCGACCATCGCGACCCGCCACGCCGAGCGTCCCGAACAACGGACACGACACGACCGAGCACTTGTCCCGGTTCCCGCCACAGTCGGCCTTCGGTTTCAGATTCGACTCACTCATCGGTGTCCCCGATCAGATCCTCCAACCGGACCAGCCGGACGCAGAGATCGGCGACCAACTCCGTCGTGAGCAGGATCCCTGCCACCCACCCATCCTCGAAGGCACCGACGGCGATCAGCAACTCTTCCACCGTCGTCGGACTCACCATCAGGAAGTCGTCGCTCGTCATCGCGGGAACCTCGCTCGCTGTGCCCGGATCAGGTTCCGTTCGTTCGGCGTCAGCCCCGCGTACATCCCCCACCGATCCTCCAGTTCCTCGTACCGCAACGCGAACTCCAGACAGTCCAACCGCACCGCGCAGCCCGAGCACACCCGCCGAGCAGCATCCCACACCCGATCGCTCTGGGTGTTCTCGGGGAAGAACATCGACGTCGGCAGATCGACGCAGTTCGCGGCATCGCGCCATAGGTGGTCGATCGGCTCATTCACCCGAGCATTCTCCGCGTCGCCTGTATCCGTGCGATCGCCAGATCGACGAGACCCCGGCTCAGATCGGTCTCGATCTGTTCGAGCATCTCCGACAGGAGACGAGCCGACGAGTTCGGTCGATGCTCCTGCGTCGTCCTGCCGTGGACGTGATCGGGGTGGACGTAGATCGCGCACCTGTCCCGCCGCTCGTCGAGACGGCAGATCACCCCGGCCTTATGGAGCACCGACAACGCGCCGGATGCGGTGCCGTGATGCCATCCCGTGACGATCGACAGGTCGCGCCACGTCATGCCAGCAGCGGCGCGGGACGCGAGCAGATCGACGACGTGACGCTGCCGCTCGCTGGTGGCTCCGGAACGGTCAGCGCAGATCGCCCGTTCCCTGCTCGTCTCCGACCCGGACCAGCCCGAGGTGCCGCCATAGGGGAGCACCGGCAGGATCGGTTCGTCGAAGAGTCCGGGGTGCTCACCCATCGCCATCAGCGGCGGGGACGACCCGCATCAACTTCTCCGCCGTGTCCAGCACGACGATCTCCGAGTCGTGGGACAACAGATCGAGGATCGGATCGAGTGCGGATGCTTCCCCGACACCGTAATCGGGGACCGCGATGAGGAGACGCACCTCGAACAACACCATGTCGCCGCTCACGACTCCGGCTCCTGTGCCGCCTTCTCGCGGATCATCTCGGCGATCAGCGTCGTCGCTTCCCGCTTCGTGATGTCCGCCACCTCGACGATCTCCCGACCGAGCACCTTCGACGCATACGGACGGAACCGCTTGTTCAGCCCGAGATCGGTGACGAGTTTCGCAAGCGTCCTGCGTTGCACGTCATCGAGGGAATCCGTCTCGATCGGTTCCGCGACGACGCGGAGAGCGGCACTGCCGCGCTGGGCCTTCTGCATCTCCTCCAGCGACGGACGCTTCTTCACCTGATAGTTCGCGTTCGCCAAACCTCGCCCGATCGCCGATGTCTCCGCGTTCTCAACGAACGATGTCCTGTTCACCGGGGAAGCGTCACGGACTTCTTCGGCGAGTCCGGTCGAGACGAGATCACCGTCCCGCTCGAAGTAGATGTACGCCTTCACGATGATCGAGTCGGCTTCCCGATGCGCGATCTCCGTGATGACCGCACCGTTCGGATGGTCCGCCCAGAACTTCGCGAGACGTTCCTCCACGGTCGCATACTGCGACAGATCAAACTTCATGCTCTCTTCTCCTTCTTCTCGATGATCCGCATCACTCGAAACGGATTCCCTTCGCGCTCGAACTGAGCGACGATCTCCGGGTGGGCGGCACGCATCGCGGCGACATCCACCGACTTCTTCCCGGCCTGCTCCTTCCACGACACGACCGGCACGCCGTCCACGAGACCGACCTCGTGAGTGATGAGCAGCCGTGCGATCTCGTCGCGTGCGAACCGTTCCTCTTCCTCGGCGTCCCTCTTCGCGAGACGCGCCATCCTCAGCCGGTCGATGAGATCGAGAGCCTGATCCGGCAGATCAGTCGGTTCCGGCTCGGGTCGCACGAGCACGGCGATCTGCTCCGCCGTCAGTTCGTCGATGTTCTCGATCAGGCCGAAGCCGTCGTCGATCGCGCCACAGAAGATCTCCGCTTCGGTGAGCAGCGCGTCGATCGCTTCCTGATTCCGGCCCAGTTCGACGACCGTGAGATGCTGCCGCTGATCGAGAACGGAGAAGAACACCGGGACGTTCATCACCGCCATCTGTGCCCAGCCCTGCCACCGCCACTCCATCGGCAGAGACTCGGCGGAGTCGATCGTGTAGCGGGTCGTCGTCTTGCATTCAACGTTGATCGTCGGTGACTCGGCATCATCCACGGCGTCGCTGTTGATGTTCCACCGTCCCTCCCGATACATGACCGCCGGGGTGGAGAGACCGATCCCGAGCACCCGTGACGCCTCCGCGATCAGCGACGGTTCGAGCACGTTCCCACGATGGAACACCGGACTGAAAGTGCCGACGTCCGGGGTCGTCACCTTCGCGAAGTAGAGATCGGCGCGTGTCGTGTACGGGGACGAGGCCATGAGTGCTGCGGCGTCCGACCCTCCGAGGATCGTGTTGCCGTGCTCGTCTCGTTGTCGGCCTTTCAGCCATTCCATCGTGCCGTGCTCCGGCTTCGGGATCAGTCTCATCGGGTGTCTCCTTCGGTGTTCGCGTTGTGCGATCTGTTCAGTGTCGCGCAGGGGTGCGTCACAGTTCGGAACTCCCGGAAGGTTCGTCGGGACACCACGAACTCGTCGCCGGATCGTCGATGCCGGAGCAGCACGAACAGGTCGTGATCCTCCAGCACGTCGAACAACTCGTTGCTGGACGGTAGGTGGACGATCATCAGAACACCTCCCACGGATTCAGGTTCGGTGCGACCCCGACCAGATCGAGCGTCTCGACGTGGGCGAGCAGGATGTCGCGGGTCCAGTCGGACGCGGAGTGGAAGTCGGCGATCCGGCTGTCGTTCCAGTCCGAGATGTTGAACGCCCGAAGAGCGCGGACGTCGATGAGGATGCGGACACCGATCGTCGTGTTCACGATCAGGTAGTCGTGGTCACACATCGTCGCGGTCCGTTCGTGGGCATTGGGGACAGAGCAGCAGCCGTTCGACGACCCGCCATCCGGCGGCCTTCGCGAGGTCGATCGCTTGGTGCAGATCGTCCGCCCAGACAAACAGATCACCGCACCCGTCGCACTGTGCGTGGTATCGGACGCGGACATTCATCGGTCGCTCGGCTCGTCGTCGATCGGTTCCCTCTGGATGCGTCGCTTCTCTTCGATCTCATCCCACGCCAGCGCGACTATCAGAGCCTGTCGAAGTGTCGGGAAAGAGTCGATCATGTCGAACTCGTCGTCACCGTCGCGCACCTGCCAGAACCGTGAACCACCCCACAGGATGAGGTGATGGCGGGTCCGGTACTCACCCGCCTCGATCCGATAATCGCTAAGTCTGATCTTGCTCATTGGTCCGCCAACCTCGGGTGCTGGAATCCGCAGTCGCACGTCGAGCGCGTCGCCGGAACATAAGCGGCGCACGACCAGCACGACCACGGACGACGGGACTTCTCGCCCGTGTGCTCCGCGATGACGTGCGTCATGTGCTCGGTGATGTTCGGGAACAACGCGCCACAATGCGCGCAGTCGTATCGCTTCTTCATCTTGCCTTCTCTCTGTCGGTTCCTTAGGCCGACACCCCCACCTTAGCAGATCGGGGAGCACAAGTGGTGCATCCGAATCAGCCCGTGTTCATAGGGCTTCCAGATAGCAGAACGGCGCGACCCGCCCGAAGGCCAGCCACGCCGTCCGCCGATCCGAAGCGGAGAAGGAGACGACGCACCGGATCTAGGAACCGTCATCCTACGGCATCAACCGCTGATCGCGCCACCAGACACGACGAACGACACCGCACGCATCGACCGCACCATCCCCACCGGAACGTGCATCACGTTGTCCACCATCTGCTCCTGTTCGTCGAACGACTGGCAGATCGTGACGTGACCATTCTTCCCGCCGTTGTCGAGCGGCAGCAGGAACCCGACGGTGTGGATGATCCGTTCACCCTCATCGGCGAGATCATGAATCGACGTCCACGACTCCGTGACCTGATGCGCGTCGGCCCACTCGACGAGAACGATCGAAAGCATCACCAACCTTCCTTCTTCCGATCCATGCAGAACACCGGGGCTTGGATCGTGATCCCGCGCTCCGGGTCGATGACCGCGAGAGCCTGCTGCGGATGCTCGAACGAGAAGTTGTTGATGAACGCATACTCATCGACACCCTTCAGCGATCCGTTCACGATCAGGCTCGGCGTCGAGATGTATTGGTGCCAGTGCCCCATCCATAGGGTCTGGAAGTTCGCGTTCGTCGCCAGATACCGTTGCGCCTTCCGTGCGCGGAGCCGCATGATCGGTGGATAGATGCCGCCGATCCCGCCGCCGCCGGACACCTGATCGCCGTGCGTCATGAGATGACCCTGCCCGTACACCTCGACGAACACATCCGCTCCCTCGGGGATCTGGAACGAGAACCGCTTGTCCGTCGCGAAGTGCCGCTCCAGCATCTTCGCGAGCAGCCAGTCGAAGTTCGTCCGAGCACGCAACTTCATCCTCGGCTTCCGGGATGTCCGCCCGTGATTACCGACGACCGACGCGACGTGGACCTTCTTGAACTCGTCGCCGAGCAGAGCGAGCGCGGAGCACAGATGCTCGGCCCAATACAGGAGCGAGCCGAGCATCGTGTCCTCGTTCGTCTGCGTCAGTTCCTCGTGGATGTCGCCGGAGAAGATGTCGCCGCCGAGCATGACCACCACCCCGTCGTAATGCACCCCGGACAGATAGTGCCGCGCCAACTTCACGACGTTCTCCGACCAGCGACGGAGCCGCAGCACCGCGATCTCCCGGTTGTATGCGTTCAGCCCATCGACTTCCTCGGGGAGCACCACCTCGTCGAAGTGGGTGTCGGAGAGCATCACCATCAGCGTCACCGACGACTTCTTCGGTGCCTTCGGTGCGAGCCACACCGGAGGTGCGAGTTCGGCACCCTCGGCGGACTCGACGACGAACAACGCACGGTGCGCTTGTTCGAGTTGATCGGTCAGCCGGACGACCTCGTTCTCCGCCGAGTCGCGCTGCCGCCGAGTCTTGATGAGTTCGGCCTTCAGGTTCGTTCCGGCGGCGTCGCGGATCTCTTCCTCAAACGACACGGTTCCCGTCCATGTCGAACCTGATCTTCCGGGTGCCGTTCCTGTATTCGTTGATCCGTCGATAGTCGAGGTGGATGCCGCGACCGCCGAGAGCGCGGGAGATCGCCGACGCGGGGACGGCCTCATCGTGGAGTGCTTCCATGAAGTCGCGACGATCAGGGCCGTCGAGTGCGCGGATCGCTCGTTCGATCTCGCTCAGCCGGGGCCGGATGCTCGACTCGATCTCGTCTCGTAGTCCCACAGTCTCTCCCTAGAACCGGCGAGGATGCTACAAGTTGCAGAACTGCCAGTGCCATGCCTCGTATTCGGGATTCTGCTTGCCGTTCGGGAGCAGCCTCGTCCCCTGAAGGTAGAACCCGAACTGTGGAGCGTTCCGGCAGAGCCACCGGAACACGCGGGGATCGCGAACGTCGATGTCCTGCGCGAGTCCCCACCCGTGCGGTGATGTTCCCGGCGTCGCACACGGAGACTTCCCGCGCTTCAGCCACCACGTCTTGCCCTGATACTGGCGCGACACCTTCGGAACTCGGGTCGTCGGACGCGGCACGAACCGATCGAGGAACAATGCGCGTTGCTGCTCCAGCGATCGGTATCCCGACGCGGACGGATTCAGTTCGACGCCATCCTTCTCCGCTTCCTTCACCATCAGGTTGTAGAACCGTGCCGCTGGTCCGTACAACTGACCGCCGCCGATCAACGGTTCGAGGATCTTCCTCGGGAGTGTCCCGTTGCCGTTGCTGCGGAGCGTCGCGTCGAGCGTCATCTTCTTCACCGGCTCAGGAAGCATCGCGGACCACCAGTTGCAGCACCGCCTCGGCGAGCAGTTGGATCGCCGCGACCTGATCCGCCGACAGGTTCAGTCCGAACGCGGTGATGCACACGAGGGATGCGCGGAGCACCATTCTGATCTTGCTTGCGTTTTCCGTGGTCATAGTTCGCCTTTCGCGTGGTCGCTGATGTGGTCGAGGTGTCGGTCGGTCAGGTCGTCGATCTTCTGTTCGATGCGGTCGTGGCCTCGTGTGAGTTCGTCCAACTTCCCGGATGTTGCGCCGTGCTCGCGGGTGTTCTGGCGGCGTGATACTTCGACGAGTGTTCCGATCAGGCCGAAGCCTGCGATGATGAGTGCTACTGCGATCTCAGTCGGCATCGGGATTCCATTCTTCCGGTGTATTGCTTGGGTGCGCGATCTTCACGACTTCAACCCATACAGTGATGCCTTGCCGGTGACGGTGCCTGCTGTGATGTTGATGCGGCAGCCGTAATACGCGACCGCGAGAGTGTGCACGTAGCCGCCTTGCAAAAAGAGGTTGGTCAGCGTGGCGGTGTAGTTGTCTGATTGTAGCCATTGTGCGCCGTATGTTTTCACCGCAGCGCGTGGACGTTGGAAGTAGACACAGAACGCTGAGGAGTCCCCAGCAACCGCTCCGCCTACAAACACGCTTGTTTGGCCTGTTACCTGATTGAACCCAGCGAACTGTGTCGAGCCGCTTGAAACATACGAGCCACCTACGCTCGCGTCGTAGTCTGGGCCAGTGATAGCGGCATTAGCGGCGTCTTGTAGTTGCATGTTGTAACTAGCGGTGCTTGTGTTCTGTTGCAGGTGAGCAGTCAGAAAGTAAGTGTCGTAATCTTCTGTGAACACGTTGTTGAACTGGATCGGGCTTGCCGACGCCGTAAGTGTCTTAGTCTGGAGAAGGTACGCGCCGACGGCGTTCATGTCCGCCGCCGTCAGCACATCCCCAGTATTGAAAGACGGAAACGACATCGCTCACCAACTCAACTTGTTCGTACCCAGCACACCATACACGGGGTCGTCGAGGAAGAACCACGGTGTAAGCGCGTTGTCTATCAGATAGTAGGTGAACGTCGATCCTTCCGGGGTGGCCTGCATCGACGCGCCGAGGATCGTCACATAGTATTCCGTGCCACGGAACGTCAGATCGGTCCGATAACCGGGGATGTCCCAGAACTCGTATCCGCCGTCACCGAGGTCGAGGTTCCAAGTGTTCTGCGCCTCGGATCGGCAGGTGATCCGAGTCAGGCCGAGACGCGCCGTGTCGTAGATCGCCAGATAGTAGTTCGCGAGATCCTCGGCCTGCGCTGCGCTTCCCGAGATCGTGTC
>Ga0194115_10003423_pt1 | contig 17862 bp, 18 predicted proteins | sample TA2MahsurfametaG_3_FD_148656 | JGI IMG/M metagenome (GOLD analysis project Ga0194115, IMG submission 148656) | Freshwater microbial communities from Lake Tanganyika, Tanzania - TA2015002 Mahale S4 surface | ecosystem: Environmental > Aquatic > Freshwater > Lake | place: Tanzania: Lake... | reverse complement strand
CCGATGGCACCCTGACGCCGGAGGAACTGGCCGAGCGGGCGCGCCGGGGCGGGGTTGAGCTCTGGGCTCTGACCGATCACGATGAAATCGGCGGTCAGCAACGCGCGGCGGCGGCCGCTCGAGCTCGTGGCATGGGCTATCTCACGGGCACCGAGATTTCCGTGACCTTCGCCGGAGAGACCGTGCATATCGTTGGATTGGGCTTCGATGACGGCGATGAGCGCTTGCGCAAGGGGCTGCAATCCACGCGCGGTGGACGCGCCCAACGCGCGCTCGAGATGGCCCAAGGCCTGGCCCAGGTGGGTATCGCCGGTGCCTACGAGGGAGCCCTTGAGTTTGTGGGCAATCCGGACCTGATTTCACGGACGCACTTTGCGCGCTTCCTCGTCGATACGGGCATCTGCAAGGACACCAGTGAAGTGTTCCGCAAATACCTGACCGACGGCAAGCCGGGCTTCGTGCCGCACCGTTGGGCCACCCTGAAGGAGGCGGTTCAGTGGATCTCGCAGGCCGGGGGCGTGGCCGTTATCGCTCATCCAGCGCGCTATAAATTCACACCCAATGAAGAGTTCGCCCTCTTCACTGAATTCAAGCTGCATGGGGGACAGGCGGTCGAGGTCATTACCGGCAGCCACAGCGCGCAAGAGTCGCTCAAGTACGCCGATATGGCCCGTGAGTTTGGTCTGGCCGCCTCGCGCGGAAGCGACTTTCACAGCCCCGACGAGAGCCACACCGATCTGGGCATGCTGCCCTATCTGCCTGGCGAGCTGACCCCGGTCTGGGAGCTGCTGGAAGCCAGGATCCGGTGAGAGCGCGGCTCGGCTCGCCCTCGGCGCTGACCGGCATCGCCCTCACGCTCGGGGCTGTTGCAATGTTCGCGGCCCTGGACACCACAACCAAGCTGGTGCTGGGCATGGTACCGCTGATGATGGCCTTGTGGTTTCGCTACTTTTTTCAGGCCGTGGCCAGCACGCTGGTCATGCTGCCCCGCAAAGGCTGTAGCATCTGGCGCACGCAGCGTCCGGGCCTGCAGGTTCTACGGGGGCTGCTGCTGGTCAGCAGCAGTCTGGCCGCCTTTGAAGCTTTGCGGCATATCTCTGTGGCCGAGTTCACCGCCATTGTCTCGCTCGGCCCCTTGCTGATCACAGTGATTGCGGCCTTGCTCTTTTCCGAAGCTGTTTCCCGGCTGCGCTGGCTGCTGGTGCTCGGCGGCTTCGCGGGCGCCCTGCTCATCATCAAGCCCGGAGGCGCCAATTTTTCGGGCGCTGCGCTCTTGCCCCTGATCGTACTGACCGTCAACGCCGGATTTCAGCTACTCACCAGCCGCATGGTCCGCACTGAGGACCCCATGACCATGCAGCTCTATACCGGCTGGACCGGTACCGCTGTGGCCTCACTGGCCCTGCCCTGGGCCTGGAGCAGTGGGGACTGATGATGCTCATGGGTCTGACCGCCACCATCGGCCACTTCTTGCTGACCCTGGCCTACGAGCGCACCGCCGTGGCCACGATGGCCCCTTATATGTACGCACAGATCGCCTTCGCGGTGATTGCAGGGTGGCTGGTGTTCTCCCACACGCCCGATGGCGAGTCGCTAGTGGGCATGAGCGTGATCGCCGCTTGCGGTGCGGGGGGGGCTTGGCTCACCATGCGACAGGCGCGTATCGCGCGCGAGGCCCTGGCTCAACCGGCCGTGCCGAGCTGAAACGACCATGGCCCAACTGTTTGATATTCATCCCGACAATCCTCAAGCCCGGCTGCTCAAACGGGCTTGCGATTTGCTAATGGCGGGCGGGGTGCTTGCTGTCCCCACCGACTCGGGCTATGCGCTGGTCTGCCACCTTGACGACAAGGCGGCAGCCGATCGGCTGCGGCGCATTCGGGGGGTCGACGAACGACACCCTCTCACACTGCTGTGCCGCGACTTGAGCGAGCTGGCCAACTACGCGCGGGTTGACAATCGCCAGTTCCGACTCCTCAAACTGGCCACCCCAGGGCCCTACACCTTCATCCTGGAGGCCAGCAAGGAGGTGCCCCGTCGGCTGAGCCATCCTGCGCGCAAAACCATCGGCTTGCGACTGCCCGAGCACCGCACCGTACAGGACTTGCTGGCCCAGCACGGCGCGCCCTTGCTGGCGACCACCTTGATCCTGCCCGGCCAGTCTGAAGCCCTTGACGAGGCCGCGCAGATTCGGCATCGGCTCGAACATGAAGTGGCCGCTGTCATCAATGTGGGCGCCTGCCCTCGCGAACCCACCACCGTCATTGATCTGGTGCCCATGGGCAGCGGCCTCCCGCCCGAGGTGATTCGACCCGGTCGTGGCAGCCTCTCGGCCATCGGACTGGCATAGGCCCAGGCCCGGCCGACTGCATGCAAGGCCTCTGAGACAATCCTCCCATGGACTTGGCCGATCTGATTCAGAAAGTGACGCTGTATGCATTGCCGGTGCTGTTTGCCATCACCGTGCATGAGGCCGCGCACGGCTATGCAGCACGGTTTTTCGGTGACCCGACCGCTTGGCAACTCGGCCGCGTAACCCTCAACCCGATGAGCCATATCGATCTCATCGGCACCCTTTTGATGCCCCTGCTGCTTTACTTTGCCACGGCCGGGCAATTTTTGTTCGGTTATGCCAAGCCGGTCCCTGTGGATTTTGGCCGTCTGCGCAAACCCAAGCAGCACATGATCTGGGTCGCCCTGGCCGGACCCGGGGCCAACTTCCTGCAAGCGCTGTTGTGGGGCATTGCCTTTCAAGGGCTGATTGCCGGCGGGGTCAGCGAACCCTTCTTCATCGAGATGTGCAAAGCTGGCGTTCTGGTCAACCTGGTCATGTTTGCCTTCAACCTGTTTCCGCTGCCGCCGCTCGACGGTGGACGCATTCTGGTGGGCCTCTTACCCTGGCGCGCCGCCGTCATGCTCTCACGGGTCGAGCCTTGGGGCTTTTTCATCGTGCTGGCCCTGGTACTCACGGGTATCGTCAGCCAGCTTTGGATGCGACCCATCATGGACCTGAGCTACAACGCTCTGGCCCTGATGCTCAGTCCCGTGCGCTGGGTGCTGGGCCCCTGATCTGAATCGAAACACCATGAAGTCCTTGCGCGTTCTCACAGGCATCACCACCTCAGGCACCCCCCATCTGGGCAACTATGTCGGGGCGATCCGGCCATCGGTACAGGCGAGCCTGCGTCCGGAGGTGCAAAGCTTTTACTTTCTGGCCGATCACCACGCCCTGATCAAGGTCGTCGAGCCCGAACGCATCCAGCAGTCAACCCTGGAGATCGCAGCGACCTGGCTGGCCGCGGGGCTCGATCCCGAGAGAGTCACCTTCTACCGCCAGTCGGACATCCCGGAGATTCCCGAGCTCACCTGGTTCCTGACTTGCATGGCCGGCAAGGGCTTGCTCAATCGGGCCCACGCCTACAAAGCCCAGCTGGACAAGAATCTGGCCGCCGGCGCCGATCCGGATCACGATGTCAGCGCCGGTTTGTTCATGTACCCGGTGCTCATGGCGGCCGACATCCTGATGTTCAAGGCCCATCAGGTACCGGTCGGACGCGACCAGATCCAGCACATCGAAATGGCGCGCGATATAGCGGCCAGCTTTAATCATCTCTATGGGCCCCATCTGGTGCTGCCCGAGGCGGCCATCGAGGAACAGGTGGCCACCTTGCCGGGTCTGGACGGCCGCAAGATGAGCAAGAGCTATGACAACACCATCGCCTTGTTCGGTCCGACGCAAACACTGCGCAAGCAGATTGCGTCCATGGTCACCGACTCGCGCAAGCCCGGCGAGCCCAAGTCCACCGAAGGGTCCGCCCTGTTCGAAATCTACCGCGCATTTGCCACCGCCGAGGAAACACGCGCATTGGCGCAGGCCTACGCGCATGGGATTGCGTGGGCCGATGCCAAACAGATGCTCTATGAGCGTATCGAACGCGAGGTCGCTCCCATGCGGGAAAGCTATGAGCGGCTGATGGCCGATCCTGGGCGAATCGAAGACATTCTGCGAGCCGGCGCTGACAAAGCGCGACGACTGTCCACCCCCTTCATGCACGAACTGCGGCAGGCGGTCGGGCTGCGTCGCCTGGGCCAGAGCCTCAAGCCGGCCCAAGCACAAACCGGCGGCCCCAAGGCCATGCTGCCCGGGCTCAAGCAATACCGCGAAGAGGGCAAGTTCTACTTCAAGCTCGTCGACGGCCAGGGCCAATTGCTGCTGCAAAGCCGCGCCTTCGACTCGCCGCGTCCAGCCGGGGAACTGGTGGCACGACTCAAGCAGGGCGATGACTCGGTGCTGCTCGAATATGCCGAATGCCTGGAGCCGGCCAGCGCGCCGCAAGCGCTGGCGCAGGCCCTGCAAGCCCTGCGCGAGGCCGCCGAGGCCGGCCCGACCTAAGTCCGCTGCTCGCCGTAGTTCGGCCCGATCTCGCGGGGCTCGCCCACCTTCCAAAGAGGAGGGAGGCAGGCCGCTGGGGGCGTTCTGCGGTGCACACTTAAGAGTTGGCCCTTCAATTGTTAAACTCTGCAAAAAGCATCACTCCAACAGCACAAAAAGCCTAAATGACGACTGTTTTTTTGATTGATGATCATCCCTTGATGCGCGAGGCTCTGGTTGTGCTGCTGCGGCGTATCGACGGCAAACTTCGTGTGGTCGAACTCGACCGGATCGCAGCCGTTGCGCCAGCGCTTGATCGTCACGGCATCCCAGACCTTATCTGCCTGGACCTCAAACTGCCGGATACAAACGGGGTCTCAGGCTTGCGCGAGCTCAAGATACAGATGCCTGATGTGCCGGTGGTGGTGCTTTCAGCCTCCTCGGCGCAGGACTACGAGGATCTGTCCCTCGAAGCCGGTGCGCAGTGTTATCTGCCCAAATCGGTAGGCGCAAGCCAGATAGCAAGCAAACTGCGCGCCTTGCTTAGCAAGGACGGTCAGACGCCGGAGGGTGCCCCGCAGAAACTGTCGAAACGGCAGAAGCAGTTGCTCGTCATGCTCGACCGGGGGATGAGCAATCGCGATATTGCCGCGGAATTGCAGATCAGTGAACACACCGTGAAAGTTCACCTCTGGCGTCTGTTCAGGCGCATGCAAGTCAAGAGCCGATCACAGGCCAGCCATCTGGCGCGGTCGATGGGGCTGGTCTGAGCCAGTCCCATCGACTCGTCCTGGTCACGGGTTTCGATGCCTTTGGGGCCGAGAGGCGGTCGGCCTTGAGCGGGTCATCCTGACTACCCTGGAGTCAGAGCAGGACCTGCGTGTCAGCGGCGGGGCCCTCGACTGAAACTGAGGCAGGCTTAGCGGAGCGCACGGCTGGGGATGGCACCGAAGCGGCGCTCCTTGCCGGCGAACCAAGTCAAGGCCTGATCAAACTCGGCCCTCGAAAAGTCGGGCCAGAGAACCGCCGAGAAATACAACTCGGCATAGGCAGCCTGCCAGAGCAGGAAATTGCTGATGCGCGACTCACCACCGGTACGGATAAGCAAATCAAGCTCGGGGGCGTCGGCCAGACTGAGATAAGGCGCGAGATCGTCCTCACTGAGGGTCGAGACCGATCGGTCTGGGTGAGCCTGCTGCCAGCGTCCAACGGCTTGCACCATGTCCCACCGACCCCCATAGTTGGCCGCCACATGCACCACGATGCGATCATTGTGCGCCGTCGCAGATTCGGCGTTTTCGATCAGCGCCTGCAGCCGGGGGGAAAAGCGCCCACGCTCGCCGATGATCTTCAGCCGCACCCCGCTGCGCTCTATCTCCCGAACCTCTTTATCCAGATAGAGGGCAAAAAGACTCATCAGCTTGGACACCTCTTCTGCGGGCCTTTTCCAGTTTTCAGAGCTGAAGGCAAACAAGGTCAGATGCCCGATGCCACGGTCCGCGCAATGCTCGACCACCGAGCGCACCACCCGGGCACCGCTGTCATGGCCCAGGCTGCGCGGCAAGCCGCGCTGACGCGCCCAACGCCCGTTGCCGTCCATGATGATGGCCACATGTTGCGGCACCAAGGGGTCGGCATCAGGCCAGTGAATCTTGGGGTCGTTCAAGGTCAGGAAAGGCGCGCAAGCCGTTTTTGGGGACAAAGACACATTCTAAGACTCGCCGTTTTGACAAGCACCTATAGGCCTGCAAGGCGCTGCGGCATCGCTCAGGCCTTGGGCAGGGTCACGCCCACCTGGCCCTGATACTTGCCACCGCGGTCCTTGTAGGAGGTCTCGCAGACCTCGTCGCTTTCGAAGAACAGCACCTGCGCACAGCCCTCCCCCGCGTATATGCGCGCCGGCAGCGGGGTGGTGTTGGAGAACTCCAGCGTCACAAAGCCCTCCCACTCGGGCTCAAACGGGGTCACATTGACGATGATGCCGCAGCGGGCATAAGTGCTCTTGCCCAGGCAGATGGTCAGCACATTGCGTGGAATACGAAAGTACTCCATCGTGCGCGCCAAGGCAAAACTGTTGGGCGGAATGATGCAACTGTCACCATAGAAGTCGACAAAGCTTTTCTCGTCGAAGTTTTTGGGATCGACAACCGTCGAGTGGATGTTGGTGAAGACCTTGAACTCGGGCGCGCAGCGAATGTCGTAGCCATAACTGCTGGTGCCGTAACTGATGATCCGTCGCCCGCCTTCGGCTTGCCGCACCTGGGCCGGCTCGAAAGGCTCGATCATCCCGTGCTGCTCGGCCATGCGCCGTATCCACTTGTCGCTCTTGATCGTCATTGCGCGTCCTTTGCAAGCCCATTGTAGGCAGTCCGCCCGCGCTGAGCGTGGCCCTCAAAGTCGAGCCGAGGCTGCGATAACCGTACGCTCCACCACCCGATCATCGCCCAGGATGATGAGGGCAAAAAGCAGTTCGTCGACGCTTTGCGCCTGCGCCGTGCGCCGCTCGAGCAAAGGGGTCGCCCTGGGGTTGAGAAGCACAAAATCGGCCTCGCAGCCGGGTTGCAGGTTGCCGATGACCCCTTCCAGCCCGAGTGCCCTGGCTGCTCCAGCGGTATGCCCGAACCACAGCGCCCGGGGCGAGAGCGAATAGCCGGTCTTGCCTTGTCCTTCCCGCCCCACATAGTAGGCGGCCCTGAGGGTGTGGAACGGGGAAAAACTGGTGCCGCCGCCGACATCGCTGGCCCAGCCATAGCCCATGCCGATGCGATCAGCTGCAGCCCCGTCGAAAAAACCGCTGCCCAAAAACAGATTACTGGTGGGGCAGACGGCTGCAGCCGCCCCGTGCTCGAGCATGAGCCTTCGATCCGTGTCGTCAAAATGGATGCAATGCGCATAAACACTGCGCGGTCGGAGCAGACCAAACTGCTCGTAGACCGCCAGATAACTGCGCGCCGTGGGATGCAGCGAGCGAACCCAATCGACCTCGTCCCGGTTCTCGGCTACATGCGACTGGATCCATACATCCGGATACTGTCTGGCCAGTTCGCCGGCTCCGGCCAGTTGGGCATCGCTGCAAGTGGGCACGAATCGCGGCGTGATGGCATAACCGAGGCGATCCGTCCCATGCCATTGCCCGATGAGTTGTTCAGTCTCCAGCAGACTGCGCTCGGTTGAATCGCGAACTCCGTCAGGCGCATGACGATCCATCAGGCAGCGTCCAGCGATCCACCGCAAACCACGCGCCCGCGCGGCTTGCATCAGGGCGTCGACCGAGGCGGCATGCGAAGAACAGAAGGTCAGCGCGGTGCTCACGCCGTTTCTGAGCATTTCATCAAGGAAAAAATCAGCCACTTCAGCCGCATGCGAGGGCTGCGAAAAACGCGCTTCCTGGACGAAGGTGTGGGTCTCGAGCCAGGGCAGCAAGCCCTCGGCCGGCGAACCGATCACATCGACCTGGGGATAGTGAATATGCAAGTCGATAAAGCCCGGGGCGATGATGCGCCCCGGATAATGCTGCACCTGTACATCGGCTGCCACGCCGCGAGCCGTCCGGTCTGACCAGGGGCCGACATGCAGCACCCGCTGCACCCCCTGCGCATCGGCCTGGGTGACGAGCAGGCCATCGGCCTCGTAGGCCAGGGAGTCGTCGTCACGAAAATAAAGCAGGGCGGCGCGGTAGGCAAACATGCTGCAAGCTTATCGCAAGGGGCTGGCGCTCATGGGCCTTTGGGTTTCGGCTGGAGGCAGCGCGGTCAGCGGGGCAAGCCGCCCTGCACCCCTTGCACCAGAACATTCATCGACTGGATTTGGCCGTCATTGAGCGCGGCACCGGCTGCGATCAAAACAGCACCGGCTGCATCAAGCACCGGCTTGTCGGCAGCGGCAAACACCTGCAATCGTCCTGCAGCCAGATCTTGTTGACGCGCCAGGACCTCTCGGCGCACTGCCTCGGGCATGCGCGGACTGAATTCGCCGACCCGCACCATGCCCTCTCGCACGCCACCCCAGACCGACTGGCTCTGCCAGCGATCCTCGATCACCGCACGCGCGCGAGACAGATAGTAGGCATCCCAGTGGTGAGTCACCGCAAGAAGCTGCGCCTCGGGTGCAACATGGCGCATGTCCGAGTGATAGGCAATCGCCCATCGGCCCCGCTCCTGCGCTGCCCGCATGACGGCCGTCGACGCCGTGTGAAAGGCCAGTACATCGGCCTCCTGATTCATCAGGGTGATGGCGGCCTCGCGTTCGCGCGCTGGGTCAAACCAGCTCTGCAGCCAGATCACCCGTACCATCGCATCGGGACGCACCGATCGCATGCCCAAAGCAAATGCATTGATGCCCTGCAAAACCTCGGGGATGGGAAATCCAGCCACATAGCCGGCCACACCACTACGACTCATGCGGCCGGCAGCGATACCAGCCAGGTAGCGCCCCTCGTAATACCGGGCATTGGCCACCGCCACATTGGGCGCCGTCTTGTACCCCGTCAGGGATTCGAAGCGGACTGCGGGAAAGTCGCGAGCCACCCGCAAGGTCGGCTCCATGTACCCAAAGCTGGGGGTAAAAATCAAGCCGTAACCCTGCTGCGCCAAATCGCGGATGACCCGTTCGGCATCAGCGCCCTCGGCGACATTCTCGACGGCGACGGTATGCACCTGGCGGCCCAGCGCTTTTTCAAGGGCCAGCCGGGCGTTCTCGTGCTGACGCACCCAACCCGCCTCGGTCACAGGCGCCACATGAACCACCGCCGCCTTCAAGACCGGCGGAGCCGGCAACACAGCCGAGGCGAAAGCGAGCAGGAAAAAGGCCGCCAAGGCGGCCCGGAGGTTTTTGTACATGGTGTTCCTCTACATGGTCCCAAAAACAGAAAACCACCCGGGGCTGGGACGGCACGCCGGGCAGGTGCGGCAATTGTAGGCGCGGCCGCTCCAGCGGCTTGGCTTAATAATGGTAAAAACCGCGCCCGCTCTTGCGGCCGAGCCAGCCAGCGGCCACCATTTCCTTGAGCAAAGGCGCCGGGCGGTACTTTGAATCGTTGAAGCCCTCATAAAACACCGCCATCACCGCCAGCAGCGTATCCAGACCGATCATGTCGGCCAGAGCAAGCGGGCCAATCGGATGATTGCATCCGAGCTTCATGCCAGCATCGATATCCTCGGCCGAAGCCAGGCCCTCTTGCAGCACAAAAATTGCTTCGTTGATCATCGGCACCAGTATGCGATTGACCACAAAGCCCGGGGCGTTGCGCGCGGTCACGGCTGTTTTGCCCACCTGCGTTGCAAAGGCCAACATCGCTTGATGGGTCTGATCCGATGTTTGTAGGCCGCGTATGAGTTCGAGCAGCCCCATGACAGGCACCGGATTAAAAAAATGGGTGCCAATAAATCGCTCCGGCTTGTTCAGCGCGGCTGCCAATTCCGTGATAGAAATCGACGATGTGTTGGTGGCAATCACCGTCTCTTCGGTCACCAGGGTCTCGATCTGCTTGAGGATAGACAACTTGAGGTCGAGGCGCTCGGTGGCAGCCTCGATCACCAAATCGGCGCCCGATAAATTCTCGTAGCGCGTCGTGCCGGCGATACGGCCCAGCACCGCCTGCTTTCCAGCCTCGTCCAGGGTCGACTTTCGCACCAGCCGGTCCAGACTCGCAGAGATAGTCTTGAGGCCACGATCGACGGCCGCCTGCGATACATCCAGCATCACCACAGACACGCCAGCGGCTGCGCAAATCTGTGCAATGCCGTTACCCATCGTGCCCGCCCCGATCACACCCACCCTTTGAATCGACATCTCAATACCCCTCTTTCTGCAATACAGCACATCGTTTGATAGCGGAAGAACGCACGCGTGAGAACTTCAAGCCCTGGCGCAAGTCCAAGGCGGGGCAGTTTAAACGCCGTTACAGCCGCGCTCTCGACGGCCCGAAGGATCGGCGCGGCCTCAAGGTTCCACCACGCGACAGGGCGATGCAATGGCGAGTTCGCGACGCTTGTCCTCGCACATCCTCAACGCGCGACGCTCGCCTTCGGCCGCCATCCGGATGTAGACCGAACACTGCAGCGTCATCTTCGGCCCCTCATTGGCATCAAAGGCCGCAGCGCACCGACTGGCCGCCGTCATCTCAGGGACGGTGCGCTGCCAGACGCTCTTGAGCGCTTCCGGTAGCTGCGACACACGATAAGTCAGTGAATCTGCAGAAGCCGGCCCCGCAAGCCCCGTACAGACAACAGCGGCGATCAGGATTTTCATGCGGCTCACCTCCTGCCCCCAAGCTTACGCCAAGGCGCAATTTCGAACCTGATGTCAAGGAATACGCCGCCCAAACCCGCCTGTAAGCCATCGGCCCCAGACACCCTGGCCCAGTCGATCCGATGACACAATCCTTCCGTCGTCATCTCCGCAGCTCAATCCCATGGCCTGGACATCCGCGCATATCGACGCAGCCGCCGCTGCCCTGATGGAGCAACATCAGCGCAAAGCGCGATTTGAAGGCCTGCGCGAGCCTGCCGAACTGCCTGATGCAGGTACCGCTTATGCAGTGCAAGCCTCGCTGGTCACGCGCAAATGCGCCCTGCTCGACACTCGACCGGCGGGCTACAAAATCGCCCTGACGACGAAAACCATGAGGGAACTGGTGGGCTACGCGGACAGCATCAGCGGTCGTGTGCTGGCCAGCCAGGTCTATGGCGATGCCGCGCAGATTCAGGCAGCAAACTTCGGCCGCCTGGCGGTCGAGTTTGAAATCGCCTTTGTAATGCGGGCCGACCTGCCGCTACGCCCGAGTCCCTGGGGCCGCGATATTGCAGACTACATCCTGCGCGCACATCCTGCTCTGGAATTGGTCGACGATCGTGCGGCGGATTACGCTGCGCTGCCGGGCAACATCCTCACCCTGATCGCCGACAACGCCTGGAACGCTGGCCTGGTGATGGGCCCCCCCCTGAGGGATTGGGCCTTTGACCAACTAGACCGCGTCGAGGGTCTGGCTCTGGTCAATGGTCAGGAGGTCGGCCGGGGCAGGGGCAGCGATGTGCTCGGCCATCCGCTCGATGCCTTGGCATGGCTGGCCAACCATCTCCAGCTGCGGAACATCCCGCTGCGCGGCGGCGACATCGTGACCACCGGCAGCCTGGTGAAGACCCAATTCCCGCAAGCACTCTGCGAAGTGGCCTTGCGCCTCGCCGATACAGGCGCGGTCAGCGCGCGCCTGATTTGAGCCCGCGCCGCCGGCCCGCTCAGGCGGGCACCATGATGAAGTCGTAATCGAGCGTGTAAAAGTCGCCGTCCATCACTTTGCCATCGGGGGCGGTGCCCCCCTTGTGGTGGACAAAGTCGGCAATCAGAGAAGGTCGCACGCCGAAGACCGCATCGGCGTCGAGGTTCTTGCTGTTGCGGTCGAAGATGTGAGTGACCAGGGGCCGCTGGCCTTGCGCCTGCACGCGATAGTGCAGATGGGCCGGACGCCAGCTGCGGCCGGTGGTGTTGCTCAGCATGATGATGGCCGTCCCCTCCTGCGGGACCGGGTAATCCACTGGCATGATGGACCAAAAGCTGTAGTGGCCCTTGGCATCGGCCGTCAACAAGGCGCGCGCCCAGGGGCCATTGGTCTCCAGGTCCTGTTGCACGTCATACAGACCACGGTCGTCAGAGTGCCAAACATCGATCTTGGCGTGAGGCAGCGGATTGCCATTGACATCGCGCACCGTGCCCTGCGCAAACAGGGGGGTGCCCTGTGCACCGGCGCTGATGTCTGCCCCAAGCGGGAATTCGGGTGCGTTTTCGAGCAGGAAGGGCCCCACCAAAGTCGGCTCGGTGGTGTGCGCGGGCCGCGGGTAGTCTTGGGTGACGGTCAGCATGGACAGCCCCAGGGCGTCGGAAAAAATAATGAACTCATTACGCCCGGGACCGCACCACTTGCCGGTTTCCTCCAACAAATTCATGGTGTAGGCCCACTCCTTGGAGGTAAGTTTGACCTCCTTGGCAAAGGAGTGCAGGTGACGAATAAAAGACAGCATGATCTCGCGCAGACGCGGATCGGGCGTGCTCTCATAGCGCTTGAGAACCTCCTCGGTAATCAAATCAGCAGCGTCGTAGCGGCTCTTGAGTCCGCCCTCAGTGGGTGCGTTCATGTCCATCTCCTGTTGAGCTTTAAAAATCGCCGCGACCGGTCCACGCGTTTTTGGCGACCGTCGGGCGCATACACAGCACAATGTAACGGCTTTCCGGCCTGGCGTATATGCCCCTCACCCGCCCAAGCTGGGCGGCAGGTCCGGGGACTACGGGATAGCCCTGATCGGTATTTTTATAAGGTCTCGAATAATCCGGACGGCAACAAGGTCGAGGGGACCGCGTTACGCTCGAGCTCTCTTCAACCGACCCATCCGACCCACAGGAGACTTTATGCAAAAGCGTCCATTTCTAAAGGCATTGGGTTCTACCGTCGCCCTGGCCGCCCTGCCCACCCTCACCAGAGCGCAGGGCCAGCCCATCCGTGTGGGCAGCACGATGTCGATGACGGGCCCCTTGGCCGCCACGGCCATGCTGCACAAGATCTCGACCGAGATCTTCCTGGAGGGACTCAACCGTCGGGGAGGCCTGCTTGGCCGCCCGGTCGAATGGGTGATGAAAGACGATCAATCCAGGCCCGATCTGGCCCGAACCCAGTACGAACAGCTGATCACCGTCGACAAGGTCGACCTGATCATGGGGCCTTACGCCACAGCCAACTCGCTGGCGGCCATGGGTGTGGCCCAGCGATACAACAAATTCATCATCACCAACTCCTTTGGCATTCCTTCGCTGGCCAAGTACGAAATGCATTTCCCGGCCTATGCCATGGGGCATGAGCCAGGCACCACCTCGCCCACCACCCTGCTCGACTCCTTTCAGGCAGCCGGCGTCCGACCACAAACGGTTGCCCTGGTCACCAGCAAGTTCCCATCCGTCGTGTTCATGTCAGCCGGTGCGCGCGAGGTGTTCAAGAAGCGCGGGATGCGCGAAGTCTTGTGGCTCGAATGGGAATTCGGCAATCGCGATTTCGGCTCGATTGCCTCGCGCATCAAGGACACCAACCCCGACTTCTTATGGGTTGGCTCCATCGGCCCGGAGAGCATCCAACTGCTTGAGGCCCTGGCCAAAATTGACTACCGACCCAAGCTGCATTTTCATCTCTATCCAACGCCGGGGCCGATGACGCAATCCCCGCTCGGTGCCAATGCCTTGTCCTTCACCACATTTGAGCAGCATGCGCCCTTTACCAGCAACCCGGCTTACACGGATGTGTTCAAGACCTTCAATGACCGCGCGGCCAAAGCCAATTTGCCCGACACCGCCTTTGAACTGCAGGCTGCCAACGCCTTTGCGGGCTGGCAGGTGCTTGAGGCCGGCGTGAAGGGCACCAACAGTTTGGACGACAAGCGCATCGCCGACTGGCTGCGCAAGAACCGGGTCGACACCATCGTCGGCCGGCTGCGCTTTGACGGACCGAACAACTACGGCGATGACGCCAACCGTATCAAACAGGTCCAAAACGGCAAATGGATCGTGGTCCATCCGCGGGAGTTCGCGCTTCCGGGTTCCAAGCTGCAGGGCTGAAGAGCGGCGCCTGATCGCGCCGAGGGCGGCGATCAGGCCGCCAGACCAATGACCACGGCCGACTCCTCAAGAGCCGCCATCGCGCGCTGGCGGCTCTTGAGGCCGGCATCTGCATCGGCAAAGCCCACCAGCCGCAAGCCCGGCGCCAATTGCACTGACACCTCTTGCGAGACCTTGCCAGCGGCCAGCCGAGCCACCACCCCCTTGAGTACATTGACCTGGCCCATGGCCACGATGTGAGGAGCGACGGTCACCGCAGTGGCCTTGCAAAGGGCCAGTACTGGCATGCCCACCCGCAAGCCCAGTAACTGCAGGCTCTCACGCGTGATGCGAGAGCCCAGCAGTTGGCCATCCGCCAGCGCCAGACTCACTCGGACCCGGCCGCGCGAGACGCTGATCGCCTGAACCTTGCAGGGCAGCTGGTTTCGCAGGCTGGTGCGCAAGCCGACGGCGGCAACCGTACCGGCACTCCACGCCGCCTTGCCCCGATGCAGCCGCGCCAGTACCTGCTTGTGGGCGCTGCGCATCAGGTCAGCGGCGCGCAGCAATTGCTGTCCCTCGGCCGTCAATCGGGCGCCTCCGCCGCCGGCCCCACCCACCAGCTTTTCAACCAGCGGCACGCCCGCCAGATTGCTCAGGGTCTCCACCGCCTGCCAGCCCGCCTTGTAACTCACACCCGTGCTGCGCGCTGCCTGCGAAATCGAGCCGGTCTGGGCAATCGCCCGCAAAACCTCCAGGCGCTTATCCGCGCTGCCCGGTCCGAGCAGCTCTTCCAGGGGGAGCGGTGCGGTCTTCATTGGCGCGAAGAATCAAGATTGATTTCGCTATTCTAATTTAGAATAGCGCTAATTAGATCAGTATTCAAATACGCCATGACGGCCCAATTTTCCCTCTGCTTCGGTGGCTGGCCTATCGCCCGCCGCATCGGCCTGATGCTGAGCGCGGCCCTCCTTCTGGCGCTGCCGGCGCGAGCTCAGCAAGTACAGGTGGCGGTAGCCGCCAACTTCGCAGCTCCGGCCAAAGCCCTCGCCGCCCAGTTCGAACAGGCCAGTGGTCACAAGCTGGCTCTTTCCTTTGGAGCCACCGGCCAGTTCTGCGCCCAAATCCGCAACGGTGCGCCCTTCGCAGTCTTGCTGGCCGCTGATGAGGAGACGCCCGAAAAATTGCAGGCGCAGGGCTTGGCGGTAGCAGGTACGCGCCAGACCTACGCCACCGGACGCCTGGTGCTTTGGAGCAAGCAAGCCGGACTTGTGGACGGACAGGGGCATGTCCTCAGGGCTCCTCTGCCCGGCAGGCTGGCCCTGGCCGACCCCAGGCTGTCGCCCTACGGACGAGCCAGCGCCGAGGTCATCGCTGCGCTGGGCTTGACCCTGCGTGGCCAGGCGGTCGAAGCCGCCCATATTGGCCAGACCTATCAGTTCATTGCTTCGGGCAATGCCGCTCTGGGCTTTGTCGCGTTGTCACAGGTCTATGAAAACGGCCGGCTGCGCGAAGGATCGGGCTGGATCGTGCCCGAGTCCCTGCACAAACCCATCCGGCAGCAGGCGGTTTTGTTGCGGGCCGGCAGCGGGCAACCGGCCGCTGCCCAGTTCCTGAGCTACCTGCGCAGCGCACAAGCGCAGGCGCTGGTGGCCTCCTATGGTTACAGCCCATGAGACCCGCCGCTTTCAGCAGTGAGGCCGTATCGGCCATTGCCTTGACCCTGCAACTGGCCACACTGAGCACACTGATCCTGCTGGTATTGGCCACGCCGCTGGCCTGGTGGCTCTCGCAAACGCGTTCGCGCTGGCGGACTCCCCTGGGCGCGCTGGTGCTTTTGCCCCTGGTGCTGCCACCCACCGTTCTGGGCTTTTACCTGCTGGTCCTGCTCGGGCCGCAGGGCTGGGTGGGTCAGTTGACGCAAGCCTTGGGCCTGGGCCCGCTGTCCTTTTCTTTCAGTGGACTGCTTCTGGGCGCCCTCGTGTTCTCATTGCCCTTCGCGGTGCAGCCGATTCAGTCGTCTTTCGAGGCGATGGGCGCGCGACCCCTGGAGGTCGCTGCCACCTTGCGAGCCCGCCCCCTGGATGCGTTCTTCACCGTAGCCCTGCCGCTGGCACGGCCAGGTCTGCTGACCGCGGCAGTGCTGAGCTTTGCACATACCGTGGGTGAGTTTGGCGTGGTGCTCATGGTCGGTGGCAACATCCCGGGACAGACCCGGGTGGTGTCGACGCAAATCTACGGCCATGTTGAAGCCATGGAATACACCCAGGCCCATGTCTTGGCCGCGGGCATGGTGCTGTTTTCTTTCATCGCCCTCTGGGTGCTGATGCGGCTGCAAAGCAAGCAGCGCCGGAAGCAAGCATGAGCAAAGTGCCTGACTTGGTCGTGGCCTTGGATCTGCAGCGCGAGGGCTTCAGGCTCAATGTCGATCTGCGCCTACCCGGTCAGGGCATCACCGTGATTTTTGGCCCCTCAGGTTCGGGCAAGACCTCACTTCTTCGGTGTCTGGCCGGACTTGAACAAGCGCGTGGTCGGATTCAGCTGGGCCCCACAATCTGGCAAGACAGCGCACAGCACTTGTTCGCGCCGGCTTGGCGGCGTGATCTGGGTTATGTGTTTCAGGAAGCCAGCCTTTTTGATCACCTGAGCGTGGCCGAGAATCTGCGCTACGGTCAACGACGCGTGCGCAAGGAAGGTTCGGCCCGGGCCTTGTCCGAGGCGGTGGAGCTGCTCGGTATTGGTCAGCTTGAGCATCGCTGGCCAGCGAGCCTGTCCGGCGGCGAAAGGCAGCGAGTGGCTATTGCCCGTGCCCTGGCCCTGCAGCCGAGTCTGCTGTTGCTCGACGAACCCCTGGCCTCGCTCGACCCGGCTCGTAAAGAAGAAATCCTGCCCTGGCTCGAACGCTTACACCGCGAGCTGCGCATGCCCGCGCTGTATGTGACCCACTCCATGGATGAACTGGCGCGCCTGGCCGATCATGCGGTGGCCTTGCAGGCGGGCGCCGTCACCGCCAGCGCGTCGGTCCAGGCTGTCTTGAGCGACCCCCAGGTAGCGCTGGCCGTTGGCGACCAGGCGGGTATCGTCATAGAAGGCCAAGTGGCAAGCCGCGATGAACGCTGGCATTTGATTCAACTCAATTTCCCAGGGGGATGCCTCTGGGTTCGCGATCCCGGAAGCGGCACCCAGCTCCATCAGAGGGTTCGCATTCGAATCCTGGCTCGCGATGTCAGCCTGTCCCTGTCACCCGAGGACCCGAACACGCTGCAGAACCGAATCGCCGGGGTGATCGAGAGCATCCACGCAGACCGTCATCCCTCGCAGGCCCTGGTTCGTGTGCAATGCGCCGGGACCATCCTGCTTGCCCGGGTGACCCGCCGCTCACTTCACGACCTCTCGCTGAAAGAAGGCAGGCATCTTTGGTGTCAAATCAAGTCAGCGGCACTGGTGGGCTAAGCGCAGACTGCTCCTCGATAAAGGCCGCCACCTCCTCCAGGCTCGGGCAACCCAAACGCCCACCAAAACGCGTGCATTTGAGCGAAGCAGCGTGACACGCAAAGCGCGCAGCGCTGGCCATGTCGCGACCCTCGGTCAAGGCCCAGGCCAAGGCGCCGTGAAAAACATCACCCGCAGCCAGGGTGTCGACGACCTTGACCGCAGGGGCGGGTATCCGGCGAACGCCTCCCGCCTCGACCCACGCATAGCCCCCCACACCACAGGTCGCACCCACATGCCCGGTATGACCTGCGGCCACTTCCAGCAGGGCACGCTCCACAGTAGCAGCTCCGGTGAGGGCCAGCAAGCCCGCATCCGAAAACACCGCATGCGTGGCCAGGGGAAGTAATGTCTCCATCACGCCATGTGCTGCGATCTCGCCATCGAGCATGCACGGCACACCCAGCCGCCTGGCCGCGCGCATG
>Ga0194115_10003420_pt1 | contig 17875 bp, 19 predicted proteins | sample TA2MahsurfametaG_3_FD_148656 | JGI IMG/M metagenome (GOLD analysis project Ga0194115, IMG submission 148656) | Freshwater microbial communities from Lake Tanganyika, Tanzania - TA2015002 Mahale S4 surface | ecosystem: Environmental > Aquatic > Freshwater > Lake | place: Tanzania: Lake... | reverse complement strand
CCCATGCTTCTTGCTTGTCGCCGTCTTGAGGAGCGAGTTCCCCCGAATCTGCATGTTTTCCTTACTCACCATCGTGACAAGAGGCCGGAGGTGGAGGGCTTCTTCCAGATGGCACGAATGATCTCAGTGACAGGAGACTTCAGATGATGATCTAACTGGGGGGGGGGGGGGGGACAGTTGATGATTTGTTTTGGTTCCCCCAGGTCTACTCACTTCGACGATCACTTGGTGTATCGAAATGAATTCGATCTAGCGATCGAGGATTTTCGCTAGAATGCTCGCCTCGCCGAAAGCGCGCGCCGGCCTCGCTGTGACACTAAATCCTGAAGGTATTACTAAATGGGCTCATAAATGTGGCTCACTGTCGGAGATACTTATATATATGCGGGTATACGATAGACTGACATCCTCGTGTTCCGGACTCCCCCATGACAGGTGAGATATGGCGACCAGAAACTCCAAGAGCCAAAATCAAAGCTTTGTCATGAAGGAAACGATTAGGTTTCGTAGACAGCGACCATAACAACAACGAGAAGTCAGGATGAGCGTGGATGTATGATACCCCAAAGGAGTTTCCAGCTAACGACAATAGTCTGCCTGCCAGGGAGCACTAGTGCTTAGCTGATCCGCAAGTCTCTCCGGTATTGGTCCATCTACAAAGGATCGCTGCGTCACGTACCTCCCACCGAAGGACTACAGAAATCGATTCTGACAAGGCGCAAAACGCATGCTCCAATTGAAACGATGGTCGCAAGTTTTTCACCTAAAGCAGCCATACGTCGTCAGACTCTGATGCACATAAAGTCTTCACAGTACTGTAATTGGGAAGGCAATTGCTCGTTTTTCGTCTCTCGTAGGATCAGAAAGCTGCGTAGTTGGGTGTCTTTGGCATTCTTCGCACCCCGTCATTGCGTGACGGAAGGCTACAATAGTAGTGATGTGCCTACTGGGACATGGTTGTTGAAGCAATCATGGTATCGCTCCTTCTCTTGATACTCGAAGCTTCTTTTTGACATTAAAGTGGTCGACCGTCCATGTTGGCTTCCTGCTTTTGCAGGCTCGCGTGTTGTCTACCTCGACGATGGCCAGACGATCGTATCACACTCCGATTGGTTCGCATCGTATTCGCCGTGATCCATCGCATTTAACAGAAACTTCTGTCTTCGCCAGATTTGAGACACCATGAACATATATCGGCAACAGAACTTGAGCAGACCAACGAACGTTCGCTCGCGAGAAATAACCTGAAAGGCCCATCTGGGTGTTTCGGTCCTTCTTCGGTCCGATTTTCGTTTTTGACCTTGCTTTAGGAGAGAGACGCGCCCGTTTGTGGTTGGCAATGAGCCTGATCCACATACCGTATTCACATCCCCGTTTTATAACTACACCAGTTCTTTTCCATCATACTTGCCATGCCATCAAGACTTGTTCGGAACGCCTTACAGGTGGCGCTGAATGGGACACGATGCCGAGTTGGCGGTAGTAGCAGTTCTGTTACAGTTAATGTTGACAGTCGTACTGTATCGACGTCGGGAAGCTTCTGGCGACGCCATCGGCGTGATGGTCCGTCTTTGCAATCCACCAGATCCTTCAGTCAAGATATGAAGGATGAATATGGTGAAATGACTGCTGATGGAGAATCCTTCGTCAAACGAGATTTTGTTCTAGAAAACAAGACAATCCTTCCGGAAGCAGAACTTCGTTACAAGACATATGGACAGTTGAACGAGGCACGTGACAATGCCCTGGTCATCTGCCACGCCTTAACTGGCAACGCAAGTCTTCATTCTTGGTGGGGAGGTCTCCTTGGTGATAACAAGGCCTTTGATACCTCGAAGTATTTTGTTATTTGCTGCAATATTCTTGGCAGTTGCTATGGATCAACGAATCCACAATCGATCGATCCAAGGACGGGAGTCGCATATGGAACCATGTTCCCCGACATTTCTGTGCAAGATACGGCTCGTCTACAGCTTCTATTACTCAAGGAAGAGCTGAAGTTATCGTCGATCAAGGCTGTGATTGGCGGATCCTTTGGGGGTATGCAAACAATGGAGTTTGCCGTCCAAGGAGGATCGTCTGTAGGGGAGTTTCGTGCCAGTGACGGTAGGTTGCTTCACAAAGATATTTGTTTTTGCGGTACTGTATTGTCATGATTGACGTATGGACTCACATCGACAATCTGTGCCAGGTTCCCCCTTCGTTCGATCTGTCGTACCAATCGCTTGTGGAGCGTCTCACACGGCATGGCAGATTGCTATCTCCGAAGTCCAACGACAAGCGATATACGCAGATCCCAACTGGGACAGTGATCCCTTAAACGCCACAAAAGGGTTAGAAGTTGCTCGTCAAATCGGGATGGTGAGTTATCGAACACCACAGGGCTATCGTGGAAAGTTTGGCCGGCAACTACGGCACGACGATAGTCCCCTTTATGGCTCCAGTGCCAGTTGGCAAGTTAAGGCCTATCTGGAATATCAAGGTGTCAAATTCATTGACCGTTTTGACCCCATTACCTACGTTAAGCTGACTGAGCAAATGGATTCACACGATATTTCGAGGAACCGAGGCGAGTCAGTTGCAGAGGTACTTCAAAAGATTGAGATTCCTAGTTGTGTGCTTGGGATTGACAGTGATGTGCTTTATCCCCTGTCAGAGCAAGAGGAACTTGCGGCAAACATACCCAACTCTGAGCTGAAGGTTATTCATTCCGAAGATGGCCACGATGGCTTCCTTCTGGAACAAGACCAGGTCGCCAGACACATCCATGATTTTTTGAATGCCACCAAGTAGTAACTCCCCTATTGTAGAATGAAGCCATGTATCTACCACCGTAGTAGAGCTGTCGATAGACGAAATCACCCCTCTGGATTCTAGATGTAGTGCAAGACACATTACCCTATCGCCCATCAATCCACGATTGTAGCCATTGGAAAAGTTGACACGACCACCGGGCTTCACGGCATGAATCCTTCGTCTAGAACATATTGTACACCCACGGAACCCATGCGCTTAATGTCTAGTCATTCTGATTCATTTCACTTGGCGCCGCCTATTCACCTCCTTTCTATACATCCACACTTTTCATTGTACAGTAGTAGGATGTTCAAAAGTTCAAAAACACTTGAGTCGGATCCAGTTTTTGGGTCGTAGGGGTCGACTGCTGATATCGCTGGCCAATTTGACTGACGTTGCCACGTGGATGATTGGCGGTGGATGATCGTGCGCGACGTATGGTTTTGGGGGGCGGACTTTGCGGCGTTTTGCTGTTTGATGGATGTTCTTTGTCCCCTGGCCATCAGGAAAAAATCGAGCTACTGTACCTTGTCTCACCGATCGAGACAGTGCTATACCGGCAGCTACCTTCATCGAATAAAGATGCAGTTTCGACCTTCTCTTTCGATCGCTTCGACTTTTCTTTTTTTGGTTCGCACGTCGGCTTGGGTACAGCCTACGACGTACAATGTCCCAAGACTCTCTGTATCTGTGAGGGCCACGATGGCGCCCGCAACTGGTGTGTATACTTTGGACGGAGAAGAGATCCGGGGCCCGATTACACCTGTGGGAAATTTCATCCTGGTGAAGGTTAAGGATACTCTGACCGCGACTGCTGGAGGAATTTTGTTGCCCGATCAGTCCAAGGAACGAGCTACGGAAGGGCTTGTTATTGCGGCTGGACCAGGAAAGGTACACCCATTCACAGCTGTTCGTATCCACAATCCAATTAAGGAGGGGATGTCTGTTCTGTATGGTCAGTTCGATGGAAAGGCTGTCACATACAATGACGATGCTTGTCAACTCCTTCGAGATGATGATTGTTTGCTCTACTATGAAGGTGTAACGATGAAATTCGACAATGTCTTTCCCGTGAGGGACTACGTGTTAATTGAGCTGGATAAAGATCCAGAGACTTTGTCTACTAGTAGTGGTGTTGTTATTGCAAATCAGGTAATGGCTGATGCTCTGCCCTGCGAAGGTCGAGTCGTCAAGGTAGGAGAGGGGCGTATGGCGAGTAACGGTGAATTCACAAAAGCCCAAGTTGCTGTCGGCGATAGAGTAAAGTTCAGGGACTACGCTGGAAACGAAGTGAAAATTGAAGGTAAGGATTATACAGTTGTCAAGATGATCGACATTCTTGGCAGTCTGAAGGAAAACCCCTAGGATTTTGGGAAGATCGCTCTCTGTTTGTTGGGCATCTACTACCGCGATACTGCGATGGAGGACTACAGATGTTGATTTGAGTGACTTCCTGTTAGTCAAGCTCATACATGTACTGGAATGGATAGAAAGGAAAACATCACGCGTAGAACATGCAAAAATTTGGTCTAGAGTGCAGAATTGATCATGTATCATAGTTGACCTCGAGAGCGATCACGTCATCGTACGTAGACCTGATACGTTGCCTCTCGGATACATAAATTACATAGGTATCGACGGGGGTATGTCTCATATCTATCCGGTGTCCTAGCTCAGAAAACCCTTCAAGATTTTCCGTCCCCACATCACCTGCAAGAACCATAGTGTGACGAAGGAAGCGCGGGGCGCAGCTCTTTATATCAAGTATCGAAAACACATGGAAACAAAACTACGACGCTTTTTTCATTCATTAATTGCACTTGAAGTCGTAATATTGTTTCATTTATGGATTTTTTTCCTGTGGCGTCACGTAACCATGACGTCATTTGGCATCCAATCGGCGAAGGACAGTAGAAAGAGGTGTCATAACTCATAACACGACCGCAGGGCTACGTCAGTTTGTGATGACATAGCAAATCGATTTGGTTGGCCGACTGGCCGCCAGCTTGACTCTCAAAACTGGCGGTGTCTTTGACAGCGAAAAAGCTTTCCCACGTCAAACCGATTTCGTATCGGAAGAGTAATGTAAGTTTCAAGTAAACAAGAGCCCGGAATCCTTCCATCCCAGCGTAATTGTATGGTCCTAATCCTCATGCTGCACGAGACGGGAAACACAAAGATTTCCTGGTACTACTCCGTTAGTCATGTTTCACGAGAATGGACACGCAAAATCTCCCTGGCGGTTAAGCTCAAAAACCGCTGGGTGAGGCAACAATCGCTAGATTTCCCATTAGTAGATTAGACAGCACTTTCGCTGACATGCAAGGGATTCTAGAATTAAAGTCATATTCGCTTTGAATCTTCTGATGCTTTCATGAACGCATCGTAGAGCATGGCTTTCGACGCCTTGAGGATTTCGTCACGTTCTCGTTGCAATAGAGTTTGAGCCACGAACTTGGCATCATTCGAGATGAAAGGCAAAGGAGCCCCGCAGCCTTTGACGGTTCCTGCAGTGATTGACGAAGGTAGCCGGCTATGCACTGACTCTTCGTTACACTGTAATCCAGAACTGATTGAAGAACTCTCATCGCCGGAATCCGAACTTGAGTTTGAGGAATCGGATACAACCCGCTCTTCGACACGAATCACCTTAGAATGAGTGTCTTTCTTCTCCGTTAAGGCTCGACGTACGGCCTGGTTGTCTCTTGATTTCTGACAAACCATTTCGAGACAGAGCTCAGGCTGGTCCCTTCGGAAGAGTTCGTGGTGAAATGCACCGGTATCAGGACCTCTTGTGGCCTGCCGAAAGCCCCTGCGAGATAGGCAACCCAAAAACAGAATGAGCCTTTTTCGTCAGGCACTCGGACGGCGGACACCACCATCCGGCCACTTACCATCTGTTTAGCTTTCTCGTGAAAGATGGGTATTTGGTGCTTGTCCTGGAGTCAACTGGAGGCATGTATTTGGGGAGGACTTTCTCGGTGAACATGTCTGGCCGTATCATAACAAACGAGCGGCCATGCGGTAGCCAAGTAATGATATCGGTTAGTGTGGGATCGCTCAGGATTTCCATGAGTTTCTGCGGGAAAATGTCCTTCTTCTTCAATGCCTTGGAGTCGGTTGGTTTGTTATCATCATCGATTACTACGGGTCGCACTACGGCGGGTGCTTTCGCAGTGATCGGTGCAGTGAGCGCTGTCAGAGCCGTCGCAGCCTCCATGAGATTAGAGAGACTACTGTAGTCGCATGTAGTAGTAGATGACATTTTGTTACAGCAAGAGGAGCGGCAATCAGATGATCTTTCAGGGTGTCGAAATTAAGTGGAGGATGAAAGATGAACACAACAGGGCAGCCCTTCACTGGAGAGGTGAGAAAACACGTAAGGTATGGGAACGAGAAGTTGACTTGCACTTGATCCAGTTTGGGACGTGGGACGAAAGAAAACACGATGGGTATAATTCGCTCGACTGTCCTTCGCTCACCCATAAGTCCGCAATTTCTCGATTCTGACATCAGAAATCGGTTTTATGTTTGATTGGTTACGTTTTGTCTTAAAGCGAACCCGACGTAAATAGTACATCTTCGGATGTCTACGGAACGAAAGAATGTACCAGAGAAACAGTTGACTCTATCTGTAGAATTAGACCACTATGGAGGACGCTATCCTTAGTTTTCATTGGACGCCAACTTCTTCAAACTGGCGGACTGTGGGGATTGCCAGGAGGCGCTGTGAGCAGACGTCATTCTCGGATACGGCATCATCGTACGACCGACGACCCTCCGCCATCCTTTCTGTAAAAGTACCAGCAGTTCCGTTCTCACTGTCAGTCGCGGTATAAACGACTTAGAAGACACTAGCTAGGGGATTGCAGAAACCCTGACCACAGCTAATAACCGTTCGATTCCTGATGGTCGCAAACCAATTCGAGAAGCTCAGTCTAGAAGATCATTAGACGTCCTATGGGTTTGCTCTGTGTAGGCTCTCCGAAGGAAACTAGCTATACGTACTGGTGTCAAGCCCGTTGTCATGTAAACTACCTATCCTTTTTCGTTTCGGAATTGTCTTTCGTAGACACTCCTCCTTCGTCCGATCCATCACCTCCTCCCTCTACAGGTCGTGACGTATCCACTGGATATAGCCAGCGCTGGTAGAGGTAGATGAAAAACACCACATCATCTCGGAAGCAACTGACACGAGCCATTGTAGGCATACGAATAATGAATGAAAACAAGTCATCGATGAAGGTATTTAAACTCTTGTACACCAAGACTCTCCACGGTAGATGAGCCACCGACTTCAACTTATAGTTGAGGAACCTGATGTGACAGAGCAATTTAGTGAGTTGGGCGGGATCGTTGCAACTGTCTTGGAAACCAGTGATGAACTTACAGTTGTGGAGTCATCAGTACAAATCCAAGAGCATACACAGCGGATGACGCAGACGTGATCAACCATGAGTACCACCCACTATGCTTCTCCATCAATAGGGAATAGACCGCATACGCAACGACCATGGGTAAGAAGACGATACCCAGTCGTTTCGTAGCAATCCTATCACATTCCATGCTGAGAGTGTGTAGATCGACATTTCCTGGCATTCCCTCTTTGTCATCTTTGGCTTCATTCCCAGAGTCCCATTGTAACCGCGTTGCTCGCAGTTCGTATCCAAATATACGCAATACCTTATTCCACCAAGTTGTGGGTTGGTTCTCCATCTTCGCCTTCACAAAGGCAATTCCAGCCGCCCGCTGGCATTTCCATAACGCTATCAGACAACCGATAGCGGACGGAACAATCATAAGCAGGGACGAATCCTTTTCTATCAAGTAGAGGACGATGATGACTTGACCAATCATGTCCAGAAAGAGAGATCGGACGCTCAAGCCTGTCAGATCTGTATTGTTCTTCCAGAATGAAACCTCATTCTTGAACGTAAGGAACTCAAATAGTAAGTGGAGGGCACTGGCTAGGACAGTAATCCCAAGCAATGTCACGTTTGTATCTGCAATCAAGCGTCTTAAATCATCAAGATCCGATTGTTCAAAACCGAGTTGCTTTTGTGATTCGATAGACTGGGAAAGATGAGTCAAAAGTCTCCATCGAGCAGGACTAATCCCTCCCGCTGTTGCTGTCGTCGCCTGCGATCTATGTACGTCCTTCATATCACTTCTATCGAACGTAATGTGAAGTGGCAGGCTGCTGATTGTTTGATTCAAGGGAATGTACTTCTCACTCGTCAGGCCGATCTCATCGACATGTAAGGCTGGAATATGTGCGATGCCAACAGGATGCGTCCTAGACCTAGGTACCTGGACGAAGCTCATCCCCGAGACGTGCGCAACATCATAAGGATATGAGTCAGTATCGATAAGGTACTTCACTGCCACTTCTGGCTTCCAATATGGATATCCTGCTCCCTCTTCCTTCATTCGTTGAGCATTCTGATAGGCTGTATGATATTCAGGATTGAAGAAGGCCATATCCCATGGAGGTCGGGTTGTTGAATCCGATAGACGTAAAACATAGCGCTTGACAACATATACAAGATCCTTGTACAAAAGTCTTCCAGGTCTCGCCAAGTGATTCGGTTCATCAAACTTCACCAGGCTGACCTGACCAGTCAGAAGTGAGTGTGTTCGATCGGCTTGTCCCAAGATTGCGAGGGCTTCGTCGACCGTCTCTGCCGTTTCGCCCTTATACGCTTGACGCGTAACGATGACATGTACATGAAGAGATGAATTGGACAGTATGGTTCTCCACATGGGTGATGATTTAGCAAGATAAATAGTCGACCGTTCTAGGAGGGCGTCATCATTTTTTTCTGTTTGTGTCGTTGACGATTCCTTGTTGGATTGGATCATCGACACTATCGTCGTAATCTTTTCCGATATTGCCTGGTAAAATGTTAACAATATAGAAGTCGATTCAATCCCCTGTCCAGCAGATTGAAGAGTCGAAATAATCCCTGCATCCTGCTGCTTGAATGTCTTTTCTGTCTGGTCCAACCATTGGACCGCATGTTTCAACGAAGGATCTTCGACGTCCTGACAACCATCTTCAATTAGAATACAATCTAAATTGGATAGTAAGAATGACTTGGAAAGTGAGGCGCCATCTATATCCTGTTTCCATAAGAGGACAGTATCCATACTAGTCCCATCCATGAATTCACTTTCTAGAAAGGATCGACCATATCTCTCTCTTACGGAGAGATACAATTTCATATGTAACTTTTCTTCAGTTTCCCACAATGGATTCACCATTTGTTCGGGTGGAATTGTTGTCAAATCAATGAAACTTAGAGGATACATGAGACGGTATCTAAGGAATGAAAGAAAAAGAAAAAGGTATAGACTATAGAGTGAGTTGCCAAATGGGATAACGGTCGGGGTACCTTCCTAAAGAGTCGTTCTTTTCATGATCTTACAAGTTCATGACCGCCACACAAACATAGAGCGTCATCAAAACAGAAGCTGCACATGACGATGAGAAGATAGACGATTTCTTCGTGATTGATTCTCCCATGATTCTTCTCACTGTCAGTTGCTTTATTACAATATTGGATGACACTTGCGAAAATGGAAGCTTGTGGCAGGGAGAGACAACAACCTTGTTGACAGTGATAGGTGGAACGTCTCCCTCTCGTCACATGATGAATCTATGCCGTTTCGGGAAGCGGCCAGATGGACAGACAGACTTTGGAGATCGCGCGAGAGGTCTAGAAATGGAACCAAAATCATACCTATTACATCATAGATAAGTTGTCTTTGTCGCGGGACTGGCAGCGTGACTGTCTGTTCTGCGTTAGGGGTGGTCGCAGGTCACACATCGACACGTGCTTTGGATATCCACGAACGAGAAAAATCCTTTCGTTTGATTCTTTCTAGTACCGTTGTGAGCCATCATTTTTTCCCTTATGTTTGTTGAGACTCTCATCCAAAGGGGGAGGGGGGAGGGGGGAGGTTCAATCCCATGAGGGACAAACCTTGATGGTTTCTTATCCTCATGATTATCAAACAAGGGAGTACAAAACCTACCCCTCTGAATCAGTTCTCATCGCAGACTATTGTTACTTCTCCATATCGTGATCGTCAGATTCCCAATGTCAGACGACCAACGTCCTTAGGAATCGCGATTACAAGCCGAATACACATCGGTTTCTCGGTGTGACGACATGGATATTTACCTATCTTGCGATGCGTATAACGAGTGAGCTACGAATGATGACACAATATGACCTTGGAGGAGGAGAAAGTAAAGAAAATAGGCAAAAAGCACCAAGATCGACCCTGTCTCGTAGGAATCAGACGAACGTCACACGCGCCATCGACGTGAACATCACGGAATAACCCCTACAACAAACGAACGTCACTTACATGGTTGACAAAGTCACGGATTATACCCCACAGCAAACCAACCTCACTGACCTCGTCGAGAATGCCGTGGACTACATCCTACAACAAACAAACCTCAATTTCACCTTAAAGAACATCACGGAAGATACCCTACAACAAACCAACCTCGCATACATTGTCAAGAACGTCACGGATGACAACCTACAGCAAACCAACCTCACGTACGTTATCGAGAACGTCACGGATGAAAGCCTCCTACAAACCAACCTCTCGTACGTTGTGGAGAATGTCTCAGATCATACCCAACGACAAACCAACCTCACGTACAGTATAGAAAACGTCATGGATGAAAGCCCACAACAAAGCAACCACACAGACATCGCCGAGAACGTCACGGTCGACGACCTACAACAAACCAACCTCACGTACGTTGTAGAGAACGTCACGAATGACAGCCGACAACAAACCAACCTCACTGACATCATCCAACAACACAGCGACGTCGCTCACGCTGTCAGGAACGACATGGAGTCCACACTACAGCAGAAAACAAAGACGGAGTATTTACTCTACGTTTCGCAAGCTGGTTTTGCCAATCAAAGAATGTTCTGCCTACAACATGCTTCGATGGTGGCTCGTACTCTGAACCGTGTACTTCTATCGCCAACGGTCTTGCCGCACCCTGCGGACCAGGGAGGCGTAGCTAGCTTTTTCGTCATAAATTCAACAAACCATGAATTCCCAAAGGCCGAACGTTTGCAGGATATGGATTCCTTGACCAAAAAGCTATTGGATCCCCTGTATCTCTATCTCGAAAGACTCGATCCTAATCTATATCTTCCCCTTGATCATGTTCTTGACCTTAACCTGACCTTGCCGGGAATCCAAACAATGGATGTTCGAGAATTTTACGAAGATGTCTACCAACAACAGGCATCGAATATGACACGAGCAACCATAGAAATCGACTATGGATATTCAAATCTGAACACAATTTGGATTCACAACAACACGAAGCTGGAAGCAAGACCCATGGAGACTATACATCGAACCATGTATGGGAAAAGCCACATTCTGAATGTCACCTATCGAGATATTGTGAAAACGCTCGCTGGGAAACGCTTGTCTTCTTCGCCATCGATGTCTTCATCGTCATCACGTGGCTTGCAAACTGTAGTCGAGCAAGAAGAGGGTCCCGACATATTCGTGTTTTTGGATGCCTTCGAAACGCAGATTGATTCAAGTCTCTTTAAGACGGCCCCCCGTTGGGCCCCCACCATGACACCATCCCTACGACAGACCGTTCACGATGCAGTGATCGTGAGCAATCACCACGACCACACCACCACACACTATGACGAATCCGACTGGCTCCCCGTTTACGCCGCCGTACACATTAGGGGTGGAGACGGTGTCTTTGTATCGGCTAGCGGCGACACGATACGAAAAGTATTCAAAGGCATCAGCGCTGGGATACTGAAGTGGCTGAATGGCAACTCTCAGTTTGTTGCAAAGGCCGGATCCAGGCCTACGATTGGATTGTACGTTGCCACCGACATCAAGAATATTCAGGACAACCTTCTATTTAAGATCGAGGCCTGGAGACTGAAAAACCTACTGAAAAGAGTACATGATGTCAATCTAATGTTTTTTTACAAGGAAAATAGTATGGGTGCGGTTGCAGGGGAGCAGACGGATCCAGAAACCAACCGAACAGTGACCTCTATACTCGGTGGAATTTTGTACGGGGATTTGTTCTGGGATATTCAAGTGTGTGCCTGTGCACCCATCGGCTTTTTCGGCAGTGGTCGTCCATTTTCCAGTTTCTCCAAATTGATTGGACTTCATCGGTTGAGCGATCACCGGTGCTGATGGTAGATAGATACGTAGATGCAAAGTGTACCGGGAAGGGGATGACCGAATTGAAAAGGAGATGTGTAGAAGAACATAATTTCAACGCCTACATCGTCTCAAGCTTCTTGCTTTGTTCCTTTCGTAGCGTCGTTTGTATCTCGAGCTACTTGACAATGCATTGCTACCAGATCGTTGCCCATCTCGTAGAGCTATTCTGAGTTTTCGTAGAAGCAAAATACGTCGCCCCGGTCACAGTCAAACCAATATCCTGGTCTCCGTTTGACGTTTGAAACATATGATACAAGCTACTTTTGTGTTGGATCCTTGCACGGTGACGATACCGCGTTGAAATCTGCACGCTTTTTGTGGCGGCAGCTGGTAGATGATGACGTTAAGAAAGACGTTAATCACAAACTAAAGAACTCATAGTACAAGTTTATAGATATACGGCCACATGCATCGGCTAATGTTTTGAGACGATTCCCACATGTATAATAATAATTAACAGTTGTTAGGGATCATGATGTCACTGTCAGAAAACCGTTTCACGGAGATTTTTGCGATCGAACTGAGGTTTCGGGAAGCCATCTGCGAATTTGTGTAACAATTTGCTACATCCGTTGGCATCATCATCACGCAATCGACCACAATCCACTCTGAATCGTTTCTCATCGAAGAACATCTTCCTTCTCGTGACCGTCATTTACCGAACTGGAGAGGATCAATGTCCTCGAACCGTAATCACAGGAATGCCCGTCGGTTGATTGGCATAGCAATTTGCGCAATGGCGCTTCTTGCAACACGTATGACGAATGACCTGACGATGATCATTAGGTTTGACCTTCGTAAGGGAGAAAGCATCACACATAAGAAAGTAATCAATTCATCAATCACGCCAGAGAACCAGACTAGCCTCGCTCACATCGTCGAGAACGTTACGGACTACGCCCGCCAGCAAAACACAAAGACCAAGTATTTGCTCTACTTTTCGCAATCTGGTTTTGCCAATCAAATGATCTGCTTGAAACATGCATATATGATGGCTCTTACTCTGAACCGTGTCCTTCTGCTACCACCGATCTTGCCGCACCATCTTGGTCAGGGCGGCGCTTCTCCCTTTTTCGTTATGGACCGACAGAAACGTGAATTCCCAACAGCCGAGAGTTTGCAGCATATGGATTCTTCCGATAAGAAACGATTGGATCCCTTTCATGTCTACCTCGGAAGGCTGGATCCTAGTCTATACCTCTCCCTTGGCAATGTTCTTGACCTTAATCTTACATTGCCGGGTATCGAGACAATGGACGTTCGAGAATTTTACAACAAAGTGTACAAACATCATACATCCGATATGACAAAAGCAACCATAGAAATCGATTATGGATATTCGAACATGAATACGATCTGGATACAAAACCACACTACGCTGGAGGGAGAAACAATGACAAATGTGAAACGAAATATGTATTCGAAACCTCACATCTTGAATATGACCTATCGAGATATCATAAAGACGCTCGCTGGAACACGCTCGCCATCTTCGCCATCGATACTTTCATCCTCGTCGGAGGGGTTGTCACGCAGGGAAGTAGAAGACCCTGATATATTAGTCTTTTTGGATACCTTCAAGACTCAGTTCCATAAGAGTCTTTATAACACGATCCCAAAATGTGTGCCAACCATGACACCGTTCATACGACAGACCGTCCGCGATGCGGTCCTGGTGAGCGATGAAAATGTACACATCGACACCGTACGCCCAGGTAGTTCCAGCTGGCCTCGATTTTATGCGGCTGTTCATATTCGAGGTGGAGACAGTATCTTTGCATTGGCTATCGACGAAACGATAAGGCACGTGTTCAAAGGTATAACTGATGTGATAGTGCAGTGGCTGAAGGAAAACTCTCAGTCTCTTCCGACTGCCGAATCCATGCCCACCATCGGTTTGTACGTTGCCACTGACATCAAGAACATTCGCAAACAAAGTATATTCAAAATAGAGACATTGAGACTGCAAACCCTACTGAGAAAGGAACACGGTGTCGATCTGATGATTTTATTCCAAAAGCATAGTTTACCTACCGGCCCACCGAAGAAAAAGAACAAGAAGAAAAAGAAGAAGAATTCCGAAACCGACCCAACGGCCACCTCTATGCTCGGTGGTTTGTTGTACGCGGATCTATTCTGGGATATTCAAGTGTGTGCATGTGCACCGATAGGTTTTCAAGGCAGCTCTCCAAGGTCCAGCTTATCCAAATTGATGCAAGTTCATCGTTCCAGCCGCTGTTGATGGAAGGTGGTGGATATATGGATGGAAATCGCATTCGACACGAAGGACACCAAGGGGAAGAGTGGACGAACGGACGTTCGCCGAAGACATCGCGCTGCCAACTTTTTATTTGTCATCACATTCCGTCATTCATACCAGACGTAGACAAGGTTGTCTTTCAAACGTGACCGACCATTCGATATGGGAGGCATTTGACGTTTTACCAGTAAGCTTATCCGACATTGACTAGCTGGATGCTCAACTGTCGATTTCTTCGGAAGGCCGTAGCCATGTCATGTCGGCTTGTACCTCAGCAGTGACTTCAAAGCACACCAAACCAGGTACTCGAGACCGAGGAAATGAACTTGGCAGGTGACAGGGCAGCCTCATCCCAAATGTATCAGAACAACCAATTTCATCTTGAATGCATCATTGCCAACATGATATTGAAGAAGCTCACATACAAATACATGGCGTGAGAAGGATGCCGAAATATACCCAACAGCCACCTCCCTGTTTTGGAAGTAGAGGTTCTAGGACATTCAATCTTTCCTCCATGATCGTTCCGCCTCGAATGAACTCCATACTGACGCCAATCTACGTGATGTGTTTCCGTCGAAGCTAGGGCAGTCCTTGGCCGATCGCGAACCATTGACGGGGATAGAAGAGAGATCACGGTGGGTTCGCAATGCCGAATACCGCCGCTGACAACATCTATACAGTTAGTACGGCAACCTTTACTGCTGGTTCACGACATAAGACTGTTTATCGCTAGTGAAACTTCCTTGTTCACCTTGCTGCTTCCTTTACGGCAGCGCACGTTGCCAGTCGTTCAAGATGGTGCGCTAGATCAATGCGCTTTCTTTGCACAAACGTCAACATAGCATTGGTTTCAGTGACATTCGCTGGGAACCAAAATCGATACCACAAAAATCGAAAGTTCGCAGCATTTCGGTAACGTCAAGTCCACCTGCCTCTCTCATCCACTTGAAGACAACTTCGCAATACTAGCAGACCAGCGACACATCCACCGACACAACTTTTTTGCCAAACGGCGGGAAAAAATTTCACAGTCACAGACAAAACTCCCACCCAGCAATGTGATCCATCCCCGTGATAAGGCCCCTCCTCGATCACGGACAAACAAAATTTCACGTAGAAAACGTTATGATGGATCCACCAAGGTGACGACCCTATGCAGTCGTGTTACACAGACGAAACGTCATTCTGCGTTGAGGTGATCCAAGGATTAACCCGTATGTCCGAGAGTATACGTGACGATTTCGACGACGGCTTTTGTCCAAGGCACAGGCGTTGACTTGTGGGATGAGGGTAGGTCGTGAGATCATCGTACCGATGAAATTGCTGGATTGATGACCTCTTCGTACGCTGTGTGTCTTCGGGGGCGAAGATCCAGTCCGTCATCTGGCCGATGAGGCTTCGACTTCAATGGACCAAAGCACGCTGCGATTTCCTTAGATTGTTGTCTGAGCCTTTGAGTTATCTAATTTGTCGATAGCCCATTAACATTTTCTATTTATCGTTGCGTGTTGTTGTTTCACCAGTATCGCTCGAGCTCGAGAGTCCATTTATGCGCATCCGATTAAAAAAAATAAAGGCCCAAGTACTACTCGAGAAACGATACGGAGGATCTTTGAGCTCAGTGGTTGCATTGATTTCGCTCGCCAGCCATACTTGTCGAGCTTTGAGGACATTTCCCCTGGTGTGTCTTACAGCGACCGTGAAAAAGCGCATACCCTTCCGCCGTCTCTCGTTCGACAACCACACCTCAACATGAAGATACTCCAAATAAGAACGGAGGGTGTTTCGATGGGTTATGCAGGTCCCTTTCTGTCGCGACTTCCACAAGAGAAAGAGACGGATCCGAGATGATGGTGAGATTGTCAAAGTGCCCCAAAGCTCGAGGTGGCAAGAAAGCGTTCCGTGACGGTAAAAAGACGTTAGATACACCGTCGGGTTTCCGAAAAAGACTGCCTGGCGCGTTTTTGGAGTGATCGCATCTGGACGGAACCGCGAATTTGAATGTGATGAGAAAATCGGTTTCACATTTTTCATCGTTACGTCGTTCTGTGAGGCGCATTGCTTGTTTTGGGGAAACTACCGTATCATCTGTCATAGGCCGGACTACGATCACCCCTTCCCAACCATCTCTCACGTCCCATCAACTACATTCTTCTCCTGATCATCATATAACCGGCATTCGATGAAGGAATCAATGTCTACGAATCGCGATTACAAGAAAACACGTCAGTTTCTCGGTGTATCAATCTGTGCACTTGCCTTTCTTATGACGCATATCCCGAGTGAATTCGGGACAGTGACCAAGTATGACCTTCAAAGAGGAGAAAGTATCCTACGCAAGGCAACGATCACTCGACCAATCACGCCTGTGAATCTCACCGAGGACGGCACTCCTCCAGTCCAGGACGTTTTGGACTCTACTCTACAACGAACCAACATTACTCATACTTTCGAGGATGCCACGGACTACACACTACAACAATCCGACGTCACCCATACCATCGAGAATGTCACGGACCATACCCTACTGCGATCCAACATCACCCATACTGTCAAGAAAGTTAGGGACCAAACCCTACAGCGACTGAACGTATCTCACTCCATCGAGAAGGTGACCGACAAAACCCAACTACGAACCAACGTCGCTCACTCGGTCGAGAAGGTCGCTGACCACACCCTTAAACAGAAAACAAAGAAAAAGTATCTGCTATACTTTTCTCAATCTGGTTTTGCCAATCAAATGATCTGCCTGACACATGCCTACATGATGGCTCGAACGCTGAATCGTGTTCTTTTGTTGCCGCCGATCTTGCCACACCATCCGTATGAGGGAGGCTTTTCTCCCTTTTTCGTCATAAACTCACAGACCCATGAATTTCCAACGGCCAAACATATGAAGTACATGAAACCCGCTTCAAAAAACGATTGGATCCCCTCCACCTATATCTCAAAGCACTGGATCCTAGTCTATACCTCCCTCTTGGTCACGTTCTTGATCTTAATCTTACATCGCCGGGTATCGAGTCAATGGACGTCCGAGAATTTTACAACAAAGTGTACAAATCTCATACATCCGGTATGACCCAAGCAACTATGGAAATCGATTATGGGTATTCGAATATGAATACGATCTGGATACAAAACGACACCACGTTGGAGGCGAAAATAATGAAAAATGTGAAACGAAAAATGTATGGGAAACCCCACATTTTGAACGTGACTTATCGAGATATCACGAAAACCTTTGTCGGGAAATCCTTGCCAACTTCGCCATCGACGCATTCATCCTCATCGCAAGTGATGTCACGCGCGGAAGTAGAAGACCCTGACATATTGGTCTTTCTGGATACCTTCAAGACTCAGTTCCATAAGAGTCTCTATAAGACGGTCCCACAAAGAGTTCCAATCATGGCACCATCCATACGACAGACCGTTCGCAATGCGGTGATGGCGAGCGATCGCCACGAACGCATCAACACCGTACACCAAGGCAATTCCAACTGGCCTCGATTCTATGCGGCTGTTCATATTCGAGGTGGAGACGGTGATTTTGTATCT
>Ga0194115_10003419_pt1 | contig 17876 bp, 12 predicted proteins | sample TA2MahsurfametaG_3_FD_148656 | JGI IMG/M metagenome (GOLD analysis project Ga0194115, IMG submission 148656) | Freshwater microbial communities from Lake Tanganyika, Tanzania - TA2015002 Mahale S4 surface | ecosystem: Environmental > Aquatic > Freshwater > Lake | place: Tanzania: Lake... | reverse complement strand
CTCTTTGGGGATGAAGAAAATCTCAAGTTCCTTGGAACCTTCGTCGTAGCTGGTGGATTTGCTATTGTCCATGCCATCTGCATATGGATGGTCGATTTCCCTCCTCTACAACCGGTAAAGGACGAGGCAACGCCGACCGTAGATACAAAACTCGAAGAAGAAATTGATATCGAATCCGACAACAAGAAGGTTAGCAAGGACAGACCTCCTACAAGAACCTTGCTGTCTGTCATGGGGACGTCCTCATTCCTTATCCCTCTCGGTGTTGCCGTCCTATGTTAGGCACTAATGGCAATGCCCATGGGGATTTTTCGAATCGCTATGCAAGATGTTGGCTTTACGGAACGTCAATCGCTTACTGTCATCGAGTGTCATTTCCTATAGATGTATAGTCCTGGATTCTGGACAGGACCGTTTATCAAGAAACAGGGAGTGATCCGAGCATGTCAAGTCACTCTACTCCTCTCATCCTTGCGACGGGAGTTCTTTTATCGGTGCAGTCGAACACCAATACAGCTGCTGGATGGTACATTGGATTGATTCTGTTGGGTATTGGATGGAATTTCGGTTTTTCGAGTGCTACAGTGTGGTCTACAAGGTCGTACGAAGATGCACCATACCTCAAAGCGAAAGTACAGGCTGCGAATGAATGTTTGATGTTCTTCCTTAGTGGAGCCTTGATGTTTATTACGGGGTATATCTACAAGGCGGGTGGAGGGGAAATTTCTGGTTGGCGATTGTTGAATGGAGTTTTGTTTGTCTTGATCGCAACCTATGGGGGGACTCTCGTCGCAGCTAATCGATTTGCCCCAAAAGACCAGCCACCACCTGTGACCGAACAGGTGACTCCACTACCAGAAGCCTCCCAAGTGGGTGTCCCCGGCGGGACATGATAGTTGTACTGAAGTCGTCCTTCATGGCGCTTCACGAAAAGACGCAGATTCAACATAGATCATTGAACACTTTTTTGAACACTACTCGCAGTACCGATCAATGATAACCTCCAGCTCGCTGTCACATTATCATCGGCCTTGTCATATATCGTGTTTACAGTTACTACTAGATTGAAGGGTGAAATGCGGAAGTGCCTGAAATGGTGATTGTATGGTGAGGTCGCAGCGTCGCAATATTCGGGTCCTTCCCATCCCCCTTTGTTTCTCCCCCATATATTGTTTCACGTTGGAGGCTTGATGACGCGGCGGGCTAAAGGATATGAGCGTGTTGGAAGCCTCTCGATTCATTGTCAAGGATATGATACAGGCAAAACCGGAGTTGTCACACAAATCATCCTACCAAAGACAAGGTGACCACGATGAAGCATCTTATCCAAAGATGGATGAGTGGTCGTTTCCAAACAACAAGAAGATGCGTTTTAGGGTGTCGCTCTGATCCCTTGCATTCGTTGACACGTTTACGATCAGGACTATCCTTTTCGACCACCACCACCAATCTTGCTCCTCCTTCGACTCCATCTACAACCAGCACCAATGTCCACTCTGATAGTCGAAGCAGCGATCCTACACTCTTTTCATCGCCCTTGTGTAATATCCCACCACATATTCAGGAAAAGGTCATCAGTCCCTTACCGAAACTGTATCAACGACCGTCTCATCCCCTACACACCATCCAACACAAGATTCATGAGTACTTTGGTTCCTCCTTTACGATGATTGATTCTTTGTCACCCATCGTATCGACACATGCAAATTTTGATTCTCTCTTAATCCCACCCGATCATCCCTCACGATCACGCTCAGATACCTACTATGTCGATGAGACTCGGTGTCTACGGACCCATACCTCGGCACATCAAGTCGAACTCTTACGGAATGGTCACACATCATTCTTATGTACTGGAGATGTCTATCGGAAGGATGACATTGACTCAAGTCATTATCCCATCTTCCATCAAATGGAAGGTGTCAACATATTTACAGAAAATGAAACACCCGAACAAATATTAGAAGATTTGCAAGACACACTATTGGGGTTAGCACATCACCTGTTTGGACCGATTGAACATTATAAATGGGTTCCAGAGTATTTCCCCTTTACCCATCCATCTGTCGAATTGGAAATATTGTATCACAAAAACAAGAAGACGACGACAACGACGACGTCAAATCAAGAACAATGGTTGGAAGTCTTGGGATGTGGTGTGATGCAGCCATCGATTTTGGTCCAGGCTGGTTTACGGTCACTGGAATCCCAAGATCAACATGGTGATCGTCCCCCCGTCCAGGCATGGGCCTTTGGATTAGGATTAGAACGATTGGCTATGATATTATATGATATTCCAGATATTCGACTCTTTTGGTCACAAGATCCACGATTTTGGAATCAATTCCAACCACATGAAATCACACAATTTCAACCATATTCCAAATACCCACCCTGTTACAAGGATGTCTCCTTTTGGATCTTGAACGACAATGACGACGGTGTTAGTCCCCCTCGCGGTGCTGATACGTCGACGTTTCATGTCAATGATTTGTTAGACATTGCCCGTCAGATCGGAGGTGATTTGATTGAACAGGTGGAGTTAGTCGATACCTTTACGCATCCACGCCGAAAGGTCAATCAAGTATCTCACTGTTATCGTATCACGTATCGAAGTATGGATCGATCCTTGACAAATGAGGAAATTGATCGTTTACAGGATCAACTCCGAACATCCATGGCCCAACACTTACCGATTGAGTTGCGATAGAGCCAAGGAGTCGTTCTTTACAGAGGTCTGTTGTCAGCTCGACTTCAGGCGGACAACGATGCAACTTCGACAGTTCCTAGTGCAATTACAACTAGCGTTATCAGTGAGGCGAAGAGCCTTGACGTATCGAAACTAATAGGTAGTCAGTGACAGAATCAGCAGCTACATCTTCCAGATAAGACGATTAGACTCGAACCCCACCAAGTAGAATGGGTCGTCTCGGTCTCACGGGGCATACTGGATCTCAATCGCTCGGACGACATAATTCACATCACACATTCGAAGCGGCCACAGTGACCGCCCATTTCCTATGAACATACTGGAATAGATGGCTTTGGCGTTCGAAGCAATCCGTAGCTTTACCTGAAATCCAGAGTTCGGACTTTAGGGCCTGGATCGGCCGAACGATAGAGTATTCCAATAATGTCGATTCCAAGTTTTGCCTGATGAATCGAAAACGTGATAGTGTACGCGCAAGAGCCGAATGATGTAGCCAACTCTTTAGACAATACGTCTGTATAGGTTGATGGACTATCAACATCCCGTGCGGAGTATCCGAAAAATCACTTAATCAAACCGGACACGATATCATTGCTCCATCGAGACCGTTAGCTTCATATAAACAAGCTTGTAAAACAAATCCAATGGAATCAGCCACCAAAACCCCAATACTTTCGGCAACAGACGTCGCCGATAGACTAAACTCTCGACGTTCGACGGGAAAAATATCCATACAAATTCGTTTATAACAATGAATGTAGACTGCCCCACCCAGAATACCAGTGTACAATGCCCCCGTGTAGAGAAGAAATGGATTGTACGCCGGTAAAGAAGGTCGAGCAGCCACGTAGCTGAACATGACCAAATTCACAACTTGTAGGGCAGGCATAAGCCACAATACCCACATGGGCGCTGTGAAGATTGTCCCGCTACTTCGTGATACAAATACACCCGCCTGGTACATCCAGTTGCTGTACTCATAGAACGTGTTTCGAGAAGATACACTTTCGACCGGAAAGCCGATGGCTGTCCACGTTCCGGATTGGAGAGCATATTCGGCGGCATACACCAAAAAGAGTGGTATCATATACGGCCATAAAGCAAGAACAAGCTTGAAACGCTCCATGGCTGAAATTTCAGAGGAATTGATAGAGGTGGAACCGTCCCGTTCTTCTGAATTTTCCGGTATGTCTTCATCATCAGGAACGCGTGTCTCCATGGGCTCTTCTGAAATGTTCATGGCTACCGATTCCAAACCATAACTTGGGACATGCACACCCAGATACTGGTTGACCTGTTGAAAACACCACCAATATCCGACGGCGAGTGACATTGCAAGCCATAGGGTTGTAGAAAGAGTAAATCCAAAAAATTCCGTCCATAGCCATTTCCAAAAAAAGCCAAAGACACCTGCCATACCGGTCCCACTCGAAAATGCTGTGAGACAATGTCCCTTGGTACTCTGTGCATTTTCGGGAGTCCCAGGTGTCGTAGCATCAGGATCTGTCGTATCTAGGGATGATGATGCGGAAGGTGCCGATGTATCAATCTTCCCCGCCAAGGCCAGGAGGCTGGCTTCGCCTAATCCACACTGAGCACTACCAAAGGCTACACCTAATAACTGAATGATCATCATCCCAATAGGCGTCTTGGGAATATCGGCATCATCATTATCAGGGTATTGAGATTCATATCTTCGAGTAATGATCCCTCTCGTAATAGCGACCAATGCAAAGCTGGCGACCATACACATCGTGGCAATTTGGATCCGTGCCCTATAGGATACTCGATGGAACCAGTAGGGTGCAGATAATTTGATCGATAGAGATGGGAGGATATTTGCAAAGAAGACAAGTGCTGTTCCACCTTCACTAATTACCTTGGCTGATGCGATCATAATGACATAACTTGAATTATTGAACAATCCCAACAACCAAAAACTAAGACCGAGAGATAATATTGATGAAGACAAGAATATCCGTAACGAAGCATCTTCTGGCGTACTCTCCGTATAGTGATCTGTGTAGGATAGTGGGTCATCTTCTAGTCTCATAAAGACTGGTTGATACTCCCTTCGACTCGATGTCCCACCCGTCGGACTATTAGGAAGGGTTGGTAACGTCGTAGTCATGTTGTTTCCTTCTATTGGCCTCGTCAACGAGGGTAGAATCAGAGGGTAGCAAAAAAAGAGAAACAGAAAACTGAATGGGAATTCGAAGATAACCGTCACAGCCCCGTCGACTGTCGAGGAAAGGGAACCTTTGGTGCTCTTCCTGTACATATATATCGCGGAATTTCATGTTCGGTGACGTGCCGACGCGCGAGGGGGAGAAGTCGACTCGCATGAATAGAAACCAGCCCCTTCAAATTAAGGGGTCCCCCCAAATGAGGTGGTGCAAAGATTCCAGATCTTTGTCTCGCGACACCGACCAATGTGTCAGTGTCAACCAAGCGTCTGTCTCACTGTCACAGTCAGTGTCAACATCGAACCCTCTCCTTCGTATTTGGTCGAACAAGAAAAGGGAATATGAGTCCCATCAGTATTCCTATACTTCGATGTGGTATGATTGCGACTGGTCTCTTCACATGGCTGTGGAAGGGATGTTTTCATGGAGTGACCGCCTACAAGTACCGTTCAAACTCTCGTCATGAGGGTCGTTCCGATAGGATCGAACGGACGGTCCATGAACGGCTTCGTCATTCTCTACAATTCCATTCTGACTTTCAACAGCACGATTTCAATCGTTGGAATTGGAATCAACGTCATGATTTCGATTCTTCAGAAGAACGAAAGATAGGCGACGAACAACCTCGTGCCACAACGAGAGCTCGTCAGGCATCGGCGACAATACTACACAGTCAAACCATCACTGACAATCACAGTCATCTTCCATTGACATTGCAACAAGCCCATACCATTCATGAATATGCCATAGAAGCCACAAATGGTGTGATGAGATCCTACGGTCATGTACCGACTGCATCCTGTACAATTGATTCACAAAGTTGTTCACCAATGTCCATGATGTCTAGTCGTCGCATCAAACGACGGTCGTCATCACCACCCATGACGTTTCTTCCTACTGATTACGGAGCAGATCCCTCAGGAATTAATGATTCGACGGCAGCCTTTGCATCCTTGATGAATGATTTGCTTCATGTGACACCTGGAAGGAAAATGGCAGCCAACATAACTAATCTAGGTGGTGTCACCTTGAATCTACAGGGTGGACAATATTTAATTTCAGAACCAATTATTATCCCTCCATTTTATGGGAATATTCATATCATGGATGGAAGTCTTCAGGCATCGACGACGTCCTTCCCAAGAAATCGTTGGATGATTGAAATTGGACATGATGAAAATTGTCGTCCGGTGACACCCGACGGACAGGATGATCCACAAAAATCATGTAATGAATTGATTGATGTGACAAATGTCCTATTGGATGCCAACTTTGTAGCAGCTGGTGGTCTCCGTGTATCGAAGGTTATGGGAACAACATTAGATGAAGTTTTCATTACAGGCTTTGTTCAATCCGGAATTTACATTTCAAATGGTCATGAGGTCATGATTTCCAATGCATGGTTAGCAGAATGTTATTGGTCGACGAATGAATATTGTAAACAACAAAATTCTTCCTCCATTGGTGTATTAGTCGATGGGATGGATCATTACATTACGAATACTATTGTCTTTGATTATGCCAAGGTGGGAGTCGTCATTCGTCAACCGGCAAATCTCTTGGTCGGTGTCCATACATGGAATGGAGGTGGGCATGGGATTGATATTTATACTCATACTGTCCGATTGATTGGTTGTTATTTGGACTTTGAAACATTGAATCTATGGAATCCAAGAGATATCTTAGTCGAATCGACGTTCTTCTATTACGGACATACGATACTACATGCTGACAGTCCATCATCAATCGTTGATGGATTGATTATGAGATTCAATCATTACAATACGAATCAATCTGTCGTATTGGATGGATCCTTTGATCAGATTCGTAGTGTTTCGATCGAAGAAGAGGTAGATTGGGTCAAGACGACGAAGGCCCGACGTCGATTGACTCAGTATGGAGCAACAGAATGGAACTTTGACTTTACAGAATCATTACTCTTCCCGACTATTGACTTTCTGTCCTACTCAATGGTGATCCTATCCAACAATAGTCCTCATCCTACTGGAGTATCGCATACCGCTATACAACCGAATGGAACCCGTCTTGTCACAGTGTACACCTCGGAGCCCATCGATGCAACCATCTATGTCACAGTCGAACAAGGGGGACGGTACGATTTCTAAAACCGTTACCTTGGTACGTAGAAAATCCCTCCTATTTTACGGATCCGATTTACTATTGTCTCCCTACCAACTAGCCACGGTTGTCAATGTCGTAGAATCTCCCGTATTCCCATCTTGAGCCGTTGGGCTGCGATTGCACAGACGGATGGTTCAAGATTGGCATAACAGACTCTTATCCATCCTGGGGAACCACAAAAACTTCCGGGAATGACTGCCACCCCCCATTCCTGAACAAGCTGCCGACAAAAAAGGACATCATCACGAATCGGGTTGGGCGTAGTGTCGTCTTCTGGAAGTTTCCCCATAACATACATAGCTCCTGACCCTCCAATGGTTTGGGGTAGACAAGACAGAGCATCCAAAATCTTCTCACGACTGGGATCCAATGTCTGATATTGTTGGTATACCCATTCCTTTCCCGCCTTAAGTGCCCCCAAAGCAGCAACTTGTGAAATTCGAGGTGGTGCAATGGGGATCGTATCTTGTACCTTGAGTAAATTTTGCCATACATCCGAACAATCCTTATGTAGGACTAGATACCCACATCGATATCCAGCTAACGAATAGGATTTGGAAAAGGAAAAAATATGTATGACATGTTGTGAATCGGAAAATGTCGCTAGCGGTTGATGATGGGATGGCGTCGTAAAGTACTCGTACGTACAATCCAATACCAACCATACCCCATACTGTTGACATAGATCGACGATACGTTGAAGATGATCCTTTGAAAGACTGACTCCAGTGGGATTTCCAGGATTGACGACTGTGACTAAGGAGATCTTCGATTCTTCTCCCTTCTGGTTCCGTAAGGTTTCTTCCAACCACTCAACGTTTGGAATCCCATCCTCCGATGTAGGCCCAACGACGACACTGGAATCACCACATGTCATTTGGATCGCCATGACATGATTGAAGTAGTAAGGTTGAAAGACGACTGCCTTCGTATTCTGATCCAATAACGTCAATACGCAATTCATATAGGCCTGATTGGCACCGACCGTTACCATAACATGATGATTGGAAAGTTGATTTTCCTCGTCAATCTTTCGTTCAAGAGCCCGAGTTAGTTGAGGAATACCCTGAGCGGGACCGTATGTATGGAGGAGGGGCACCGATGCGTCGTCGGTGTCATCATCATCAAGCCTACCCTGTAATGCCTTTTGTAGGGCTTCATTGCAGGTTTCTGGTGGTGACCAATATACAATTCCCTGTGCTAGAGAATAGATCCCACCTTTCTTCTCCCATAGAGGAGTATATTGACTAATCATCTCCTTCATCAAGACGACACATGGATCCAAGGTTTCCAAGATTCTAGGAGAGATAGCGGATGGGACAGTCGATGATGTCGTCATGGTGGCTTCTTTGGAAAGACGATGATGACAGAATGTACGTCGGGGAGGAATCGACGTGGTGGAAATAGAAGAAAATGCTAAATCCCCACCCCGTATGGCCAAGACTGAGTTCGAATGTCGATTGTAGGTTGTCGCCACGACCACCAACCACAGAGGAAACCGTGAGGACTGAATGAGGCTTCTTCTTCTCTTTGTCAATTTTCTCATTTCCCCACACCCCTCCATACACAAAGAGAGATCCTTCCAATGAAAGGTTATCTCCGGATCGGTATTTCTTTCGAAAGTAGTCGTTGACTTCAACAAGAAGGACCGTCGAAGAGGACGTTGATTGAAATGCGTCAGGGACCCCTTTCTGCTTTAGAATGATAAGCTCGTATCAGCGCTGAAATCGAATCGAAAGGGGTGGTTCTCCCGCCACTATTGCAAAGCCTACGTATCATACGAAATCTATCTCCCTCTAGAAAGGGTATGTACATCACAAGAACTCGTTCCCGCAAAATCTGCGACCGCCATCTCCTCCTGTACTGTAGTACTGTAGCTTCAGAATACTGATCCGTAACTGACTGTTTTTTGTTTCTGTGTTGGTTGTGATTGGTGTTTGTCTATTGCTATTTTGCTGTGTCCTGTGATAGTTACCCACTAAAGATCCAACGAGTCGTGTAGAATTCGGTTTGGCCTACATGCACCCCGAACTGTCCAAGCCATCGATCGACGATGTGCTCACACACCGCGGTGGTGGCTCTAAATCCATCAAAATGAAGAAATCGAGAACAAAGCACACACTACCTATATCCGTCACCAAGTAGATCGTGAGAGGGAGTGTGAAGAAGCACCACCACCATCGGACCACGATCGTCATGGGATTCCATAACCGATTCACTTTATCGACAACAGCTACCTAGACTTCTTTGTGTCTGGCAAAACGAAAGTGGATCCGGATCATCAACCTTCGTCAAGCCGAGAAAGTCATGAGGCCACGAACAAGAAAGTACAAAACATCTTTAATATGTTACGTCGAACTGTTTAGCGAATGTTTCACCCAGAGTGCATTCGCCATGTTGAAAATGGCATCCTTTACCCGGGTGTCGATATTCGGATCCTGACCCATGCCACTAGACGATTCTGGGAGCCATGATATCGATGTGGTCTGTGGGTGGTCCCTACAGGCCAAATAGTTCTCCCATATCCTATTCGCTGCCTGTACAATGATGGCCTCACGACTGTTTTCGTCTAGTAGCAAGTCAGATCTGAACAAGGATTCGAGAGGCCCTCGATTCGTGTCAATACCGACTGGTAATGCTATCCCGTGCTGGTGGCGATATTGTAGAGAGTCATCGTCATGTACGCCGCTGGTCAATGCGGTGACGTGAGATTCCTTCTTCCCCAATGGGTAGGGGGCGTTCTTGGTTTCGACGTCTGGACTTGCCTGGTGGACAGGAATACCGCTGTAGATCCCAGCTGTACACACGAGCTGGGATGAATCAGGCATGCTTAAATCATCAGTATGCGTAACCTTTTTCCGACGAAGCAGAGACCAGATGGTCTTTGTCCTTCCCGTCGCGACTCTTTCGTGAGGAATGTTGCGTTTCGAGGACCTGGATAGCTTGAGTAAGGGATGGGTGCTGCGAGCACGGTGCTCGGTAACCATATCTCTCTGATCTCTCATCTCTCTCATCACGCAAACGAAGGGATTTCTTTACAGCCATCCTTTGCTATTGGTATGGATCAACCAGTGATTGTTTTTGAACGACGCCAGATTGACTTCACAGTACAGTAGTCGAATGTTGGATCACACTTGTTGCGACACTCGAATCCCGAGTCCTCTTATCACAAATGATATGCCCCCTAGTTGTTTGTTTGTTTGACGTGTAGCAAACGGATTTTGAGTTCCTGGGTACTCGATTCTGGCCTGCTGGGTGCCAGTCGCGAATTCCGATACCTAGTGTACATATTACAGACTGCCTGGGCAAGCAGCTACTGCGATCTTGTTTCGGAAAAATCGTTGGACGAAAAACTCCAACTATGAGAGTCGAAAGATGTCACCACGCATTCACCGTCGCAGTGTTTGCGTTGGGGTTCGGTAAACGAGTGATTCTCCCGTCGTCATTGCAAACCCTACCGTATGTGTCTAGAGATGCAAACAGTGACGATACGGTACTATAGCTTTATTTCCGGGTTGGGGAAACTTGCTCCTGAATAGACAGCGATCCCTGCTTCCTTATTCGACAGTAAGAGTATACTTGGTTTTGTATGTGCAATCGTCGCAAGACGTGGTGGCAAGAAGCTCAACGACATGCTTTCCTTTGGAGAGAGGTCTGATGACAACATAGTAGCCATCAGGAGCAGAGGGCACGCCAGCAAGAGTATGAGTAGGGCCCACCTCGAATAATGCATCAAGATCGTCGATACATTTAGAGTCGAAGGAGCTGTCGGTTCCAAATAGACGGACCATACTGACTTTCTTTCCGTCAATTTTAGCACTTCTACTTTTCACCTCTGTATTAATAACATCCTTGACACTTTCTTTGGCATCGTCTAGGTCTTCACCGTCCCAAGTGTACGAAAGAAAACCAACGTTGATAACGGGAATGAGAATGTGATCCTTTGAGCTTACGGTACAGCTGCGTTCAGCTGACGGTTCTCCTGCCTCGCCGTATGCAAGGAACGTCCAGCCTTCAGGAACACCAACCTGTTTTGGGCATTTGGAGAATCCGATGGGAAGTCGAGTTCGCCAACGTTTCCATCACCACCACATAAATACCACTTCCACCAGTCAATACTAAGTTTGCTAAGACTCCTTCCAGTTGGTCTTGCCTTGGGGTCGCTGACAGTTGCGCCTCCGCCTTTTAGAACACGATTGGTCGTGGTGACATCATTGTCCTCCTCAATGAGCTCATGTTGTTCTTGGGCTCCCCAAGTAAGCAGCCCTGCGGTAGCAAAGGCGAGAGTCGATAGAAAGAATAGGGTGAGCATTAAGAATTTCATGATGAACGGTTTCGTTATGATCAGTTTTACAATGAAGGTCCCGGCGATTTGTGAGCGAAACGGGTGCTCTAGGAGCCTAGCCAAATCGCATATGGATGCGAACTGCTAAATTGCGAATTGCCAGACAGCTAACTGTAAATTGCGAACTGCCAAACTGCGAACTGCCAAACTGCGAACTGCTAAATAGCGAACTACCCAACTGCGAATTGCGAACGGTCAAACTGGGGACTGATAAATTGCGAACTGCCAGACCATCGACTGCAAACTGCGAATCATTTCATTCCCGATGGATATGATGGGTGGAAGAAGAATCGACGATCTGAAGATAGCGATTCGTCGAAAGGGAACGACATTCCCCACTCCCCCCTCGAGTGTACGACATAGTCTAACAGCCAGCTGATTCCTGGCGACCAACACATGTATTTGCCCACTACCTACATGCAGCACAAGAAATGTGTCATGGGAGTATTGATGACCAACAAAGATGAATTCGACGTTAAAGTCCACAGTATGAGCCCGACAAAGACTCGGCTCTCAATAGCGGCCAAGCGAGTTCTTGGTCTGTGACGTACACCACCATCATTTTGCGGAAGGCCTTCTACGAAACGTTGGTATTGATCACATTGTCGGAATCCCATCGAAAAATGAACGATTCTTGCAACGTAGTAGTATCTAATGCATATGATGGTGAGCAGAAATGAAAATTGGCTGACTATGAACCCGAACTCTCTGTCATTGTCACAGTTGCCAAGCTTGTTGTCGGTTGTCGGATGCAGCCCCTCTCTCTAGAGCCACCCTGACAGTGAGGTCTGTCTGCAACCAGTCGGAGAAAAAGTGGTCGATCGACCGGTACGATTGCAAAAGCACCCCTGTGTGCATGTCGTGGAGCTGGTCTTAGGCCAATATCCAGAAGAGGAACTCGGGGTATTTTTCCAGCCAAATAGATTGCCTAGACGACAAGGCATTATCGTATCATGTAAACCAAGACATACCGAAACTTGTCAAGAGTCAGCATGCTGACAGTGAATCCCTCACGTCGAGAGAGGAACCTTGCCATAAGCCCTTGAGGAACCTATGTTGCACGTACAATACGAAAAAAAACGCTCGGGGGGTGGGACGGTCGAAGTTTCGTTCGCATAGCATATGATTCTTGATCATTCGAGTACCGTAGTCGAAAGTTCTTGCTACACATTCCCACCTGACTTTGCTCATGGAGTTGTTGGGTAAACGAATTTCTTCATTTTATTCTTTATTTTTTGCCTATTCCTTACTTGTTTCAGTTTCGAAAGAACGATACAAGAAAGAAGCTATCTTCCCGGGGGAGTGACGGGTGTCGTCGTCGTCGGAGCTTCTGTTTTTCTTTCTTTACTGGATTCCTGGAGAGAATGTGGTTGTGGTTTTGGTTTTGGTAGTAGTACCCCCCCTCAACAACATCCGAGTCGAATTTTGCTCGGATGGACATTTGGTATCACAATATACCTTATAGGAAAACATGACAGCCTTCGTTCCCTTATCATGATCGGTGGGATGACAACAGGGTGGGATTTCATTACCTTCATCATGATGGAACATCATGGGATCGACGAACCAAATATTGATCATCGTATAGCCATGTGCTAAGGAATGATCGGGGAATTGACCAGCCGTACAACCAGCCGTAAGGGTGATGGGTGAACCACAGACCGGGATTTGGGTCTTGGCCAAACATTGTTGATCCGGCATCGATGCAGTCGTAAACTCATAGTACATGCCCTGAAGTCCTGAATGGAAGGGATTGGAAATATTAAAGGTGACATTGTTTCCCCTTTGACTAAGAATGGTAATCGGACTAGAAACATCAGTGGGGAATGTTGTGATTCGGGTTGTCAGTGACACAACGTCTTGAGGACATGCATTGGAACCAGGCATTCCATACGGACATCCTCCTGTAGGAGGAGTGACTGGAACCGGTGTGGGAACACCAACTGGAACAGGTGTCGGTGGTGCGATAGGTTGTGGAGTGGTACATTCTTGTGGTAGGAACAATGTCGATGGTAAAGGAAGTGGACAGGGTGGATCAAATTCATAATTATGAAATTCAGATCCATATGCATTATGGAAGACATTCCCCTTGACGATCGTCCGTCCATCCTGACCAGGCCATAACATATCAAGATCACCATGAGGGATTAAGATACTACCAGGGAATTGGATTCCACCTCCTGGACCTAATGTCACCTTGGTTGCACCATAAAAGTTCCAAAGAATCGATTGTTTCGTCACAGCACTAAAGGTTTGATCATGTCCCCCCCATGGATCATAGATGGCACCAATATTTTGGATCTGGACTTCACCCTTCTTCCCATCTATCCCATATGGTGAGATATTGATAAGGATCGTCTTATTGATGAGACTACTGTCCAATTGGATACTCCATGGATCAACAAGATCAAATCGATCCAAGGTAAATACCTGTAAACATTCATCATCATCTCCAGCATAGAGGACCATGGTATTCTCATTCGGTCCACCCCGGCTACTGATAAAGACACCATTGGGTTTCAAAGAGTACCAATATTCCGACTTGACTTGAAGATCAGCAAACATAGTTTCCCATGGCGCCCTATCAAGGACCTTTTGCGTCATCGTCGAACCGTGAGGTAAGAACATAGATCCACAGGCTAATTCATCGGGGTAGGATGATCCACCTCTCTTGTTGGTAGGGTTTGAGGTACAAGATCCACCATATTCGATATGACCCTCCTTCATCCCCCAAGTTTCACCATCCGTCTTCCCACCTTGAATGTTACCACCCACACGCATAAAGACAGATCCCTTTTCGGGGAAGATTCCACTCCCAACACCCGCCCAGCCTGAGTAATAGTAGGAGGAAGAAAGATGAAAGAAAAAGGTATTGAGCAGTGAGTGAGTCAAGGCGAACCCCTGAAGAACTTCAAGGTCAGTCCAAGCGGGGAGTCGCACTTACCAAGAGAGTTAATTCCAGACGATCCAATCGTAAAGTTTCCAAGGACGACGATATTCCCCTCAATTTCAGCCGCAAGTGGAGCGTTGTAGTTCCCACCGACTAAGAATCCAATTTCCGATTCACGTCCCTTTGGATTATCTAGATCATTGGTATTCCCAAGAAGAGGGAATGGACCGCTGGTATACCCCGTAGACTTACTCAAGTCGGGTCCAAGATTCATGACAGCAGGACAGGATTCGTGACCCGACGACGAGGATGTTGTTGTTGCCTGGGAGACATTGACCTTTCCCCAATTAGGTCCCTTGGGATCAAAAAGGGGAAGATTCAAAGACGAAGAAGAAGATGATAAGACGACTTTCTTACAGACAGAATTCCATGGTCCACCCTCACACGTCATCATGGAGATTCCATTATCCGATTCATCAATGCAACAATAATTGAAACGATTTCGTGTCTCTTGATTCGTTGTCCGATAACAGGGTTGTCCCACGGGGATACAGATAGGAGGTCGATACGACGAATGATCCACAACAACACCAAGATTCTGTGCCATACCAGGCTGTCCCATCATCATCGACATAGTAGTGGTCAACATCATCGAGGTGATCTTCATCGTCAGTGGCGGTCGTTGTTCGATACAAGGGCAGCAGCAACAATAACAACAACAGAAGGCGATAAACGAAACAGTTCAAAAGCTGTTTTTCGAATTGCCAAGATTGTGTGCTGGGCAAGGGAAAAAGTTCTTTCTTTCGTTTTTTGCGACTCTTGGATCTTGGTTCGTCTTGACTGTGACAATCTAGAGAGTTTTTCTTCTTTGGTTCGTGCGGTCGATCGCAGTCAAGTGGGTCTGATTTTTCGAGAACGTTGATTGGGTAGAAATGTGAATCACCGGATCCCGTCCTTTTTTGAAGGGTCTTGTCGAGTTCCTTTGCAGTTGGACACTGAAGGTCTGAGTATTCGTTGACTAACTCGAATTCAGTTTTGGTTTGCTCGGATCACTGTAACATGGGAGATGGGAGTCGCCCCGACGGCATGATCAAGAAAAAGGCATTTCGCGATTTTTCATTGCAGTTACTGTTGCAAAGTGTGAACCCCCCGAAAAATCGTTTTTTGCAAATCTTGGCTGTGACGAGTTTCGAATGTGGTGATCGAACCTTTTGGGCTGCCGAAGAACATCGCAGACCACCATGCCTCGTGTATCGTGTGACAGTGAGAATGAATTGGACATTTAGATACTATAGGGTGCCTACCATACCACATACCTATTAGCATAGTCCCGACCGTACACGTGTAAGCAAATGAAGGTCCGATTTTACTGTTACACGAAGATTTCTTTGTCGGTGGGACAAGAATCTAAATGTCTCCTAGGAGGTGAAGGTCCCGTCATCCCATTCATTTGCATCCATCGTCCCTCCATATCAACAGTAAGCACCTTCATCATACTTTTTTGTCTCAAAGTCCAAAATCATTGTCCAAAATCATGGAGAATAACGGTAGTGGGGATAGTGGGAAGAATACTACAGAAACTCCATCGTCGTCATCGCCGTCGTCATCATGGTGGTCATGGTTTTCCAATCTTCAAGATGATCAACGGATGGATCGTTTAAAACGTTGTCAAGATCTTCAAACTATTTTGCATAAATGTCAGCGACAGAGGGTGGAACAACATAACGACAACGTCAAATATGATCCTACATCTATTGAATCATTCTCTGGAGGATTACGGACCATGAAGTACTTTGGTTGGCGAGGAATCCTACAAGACGAAGAAAAACAAGAACAACAACAAGATGGAAATGAAGAGGACAAAGAGCGGAGAGCGTCGTCATCAATACCACCCAAGGCAGTCCAGACGGCTGTTATCCGATCCTGTTCTCGTGAACAACATGCCCTTTGGGCATGTCGTGCAGTCGCTGTAGGATGTGGGAAGGAATTAGGTTCATTAAAGGCAGGATTTGATGAAGTTGGGAAATGGACAGTCTTGATGGAAACAAGGACAGCCTATGAAGGTCACCAACCACAACCTTCCACGACAGAAGAAAATGACTCATCCATTCCATGTGCTCAACTACAATCGATTCTTGGTCGATGTGTCCAAAAGGGTGGTGAAGAATTATTACAACGAATTCAACAGAGAAATCCATGACAATAAAATCCCATCGTCATCACAACTACCACCATACCTTACCCCATCTCCCAACGAATAGGATACAACTCAACCCGTAAGCGCGGGCAATCGCTGACTGATCCAAACTGGTAATGACAAAGAAGACGAAGAATTGAGGCAAGGTTGTCCGGAGAAATGGGAGGACGAGAGAGAAAAAGGTATTTTTTCCGTTGTAGGGAGGGGGGTAAATCCACCAGGCATGAGGGAATAGATTCCTCATATGTGTTCGTCGACAACCCCTTTTTTCGAAAGTATCCAAAAAAGCAAAATGGTGTTGTAGGAGCATTCCTACAAACTATTCTTTTTGGTTGCGTTGTTGTTTCCAACAGTAATAACCTCCCAATTATCGATAGATGATCACAGTATTAAAAGAATTGTCTTTGGATTCCTCGGTCACTAGTGAACAATATATATTTTTTAAACATATGTTTTCCCAGTCAAGATCACGTCTTTTGTGGGGGGTTGGTTACGATGGAGGGTAGGGAAAGAATATTCGTCGATCGTAGACTTTGATTATTCAATATTTGTGACTTTTGAACATCTTCTAATATCCATGCTGCTGACTTGGTATGGAGTAATCGGATCTCGAATGATAGTGTAGTAGTAGTACTGACCATTTTCGGCGTCGTCTCCGTAATACCAAGATCAAGGACGGTCCCGTATTGATTCCAAAACTGTCGCAGAGTCGTCGCGATTGGAGTTACATGGGTCGTAGGTGCAAGGTCATAAACTCCAAAATGAGTTATGTAACCTTCTTCCTTAGTAGTTTCCGAAGTCGAAGCCGAAGCGGATGAAGAATGTATTGGTTGCGAGGAGGTTGCTATTGTGGTTGTTGTTGGTGTTGGTGTTGTTGTGGCCGCTGCTGTGTGGGTCGTCCCATTTCCGTTGTTTGGACTACGTCCAGTAGTACTGGATGCCATAATCTCCGTCGGTGGTCGTTGTGCTGTTGATGGTGATGTTGATGTGGCTGATGTTGGTGGTACAAAGCGTCCACCCAATAGGGTTGGAGAAGTCTGACTCGAATCCGAAGGACGACGATAAGGTATTCCCCCTCCATTCCGATAACTACCATTGTTAGCATTAGGATTGTTGTTGCTGCCATGATTCGGCGTGGTAGTCGTGGTAGATTGTGTCATATTGACAGTATTCGATCTTGGCCATTTTAAGATATCGACATGTAATTGATTCAATGAATTCATTCGATTCGGATTGAGTCGACCAGCATGATATTCACGTCGTTGTTCTTTCACCCATGCTGCTAAATAGGCAATATCTGGTTGTAAAGATAATTCATTTGGTAATTCTCCTGTTTCATCAATACACTGGACTAAAGCTTGATAACTAGATTCCCAACCTTTTCTTCCCATGATGATGATTGGGAT
>Ga0194115_10003416_pt1 | contig 17888 bp, 20 predicted proteins | sample TA2MahsurfametaG_3_FD_148656 | JGI IMG/M metagenome (GOLD analysis project Ga0194115, IMG submission 148656) | Freshwater microbial communities from Lake Tanganyika, Tanzania - TA2015002 Mahale S4 surface | ecosystem: Environmental > Aquatic > Freshwater > Lake | place: Tanzania: Lake... | reverse complement strand
CGTGTGATAGCCGGTGACTTGGCTGACGGTACTGGCCGAGACCAAGTGCGTCAAGGGACCCGTAAATGCGATTTCGTCATCGCTGAGCAGACCCGTGCCGACTTGCGCCAACAGGATCAGCAGGAAGGCCAGTACTGCCAGCGAGCCCAGGGGGCCGTGACCGGTGTACAGGCCCTCATCGGTGCGGCCGCGCAGCTCATCCAAAGCATCGCGTGGGTGGAGTTTGAAGTGGGCAAAACGCGACCAGTGCCCGCCCACGAGTCCCCAAAGGATGCGCCAGAGCAGCAGCGTGAGAACAGCCTGGCCCAAGCGGAAATGCCAGAGCATGGCCGAGCCACCGACATTGCCGCTGATCACCAGCCCGATGACACAGATCACCAGGGCCCAGTGAAACAGGCGGGTGGGCAGGTCCCAGATCCGGGTGCGATGCAGATGGCTGGCGTAGAGATTCATGCGAGGCCTCGGATGAGCGGTGTTCTTAAATCTTGTGAACTCAAACCCCGACGATCTTGTCGGGATCAGCGAGTAGCTTACAAGAAAAGGCTTCGGTGGTTAGACTGTCTGTCGTTCCGCAGTGTGGACGGCTGACTTTTACGGGGGTTTCTATGAAAGCGTTAGTTTCGATGGCTTCGGTGGCCTTGCTCCTTGGCGCGAGCTTGCCCGCGCAGGCCCAGTTTGCCAAGCCGGAAGACTCGATCCGCTACCGGCAAAGCGCTCTTTTCGTGATGGGTCAGCATTTCCAGCGGGTAGGAGCGATGGTCAATGGCCGTATTCCTTTCGATGCGAAGGCTGCCGCCGAGAACGCCGAAGTCGTGGCCGCGATGGCCAAGTTGCCCTGGGCGGGTTTTGGGCCCGGCACCGACAAGGGCGCGCCAACCAAGGCCAAGGCTGAAATCTGGACCGAGCAGGCCAAATTCAGGGAGGCTGGCGAGAAAGCCATGGCCGAGACGGCCAAGCTTGCTGCGGCGGCCAAGACCGGTAATTTGGATGCGATCAAGGCAGCTTTTGGCGCAACCGCCGGCAGCTGCAAGGCCTGCCACGACGCTTACCGCGCGCAGTAAAGGGCCTGTGCCCCGGTGAACGAGGCGTCAGGTTGCGGCCAGTAGCTGATCGATCAGCCGATTCAGGTCGGCGAAATCAGGCTCGCCGACATACTGCTTGATGATCTCGCCGCGCTTGTTGACCAGGTAGGTGGTGGGAGTCACGCGGACATCGCCCCAGGCCTTGGCCACGGCACCGGTGTTGTCGATCGCCACCATGAAAGGCAATTGTCGGCTCTGGCTGAAGTTGACCACATAGGCCGGTGGGTCGTAACTCATGGCCACGGCCAGTGTTTCAAAGCCGCGCGCATGAAAGCGCTGATGGGTCTCGACCAGCTTGGGCATTTCGGCCACGCAGCTGATGCAGCTGGTGGCCCAGAAGTTGATGAGGAAGACCTTGCCTCTGAGCGCTTGGGTGCTGGTCTGGCTGCCGTCGAGTAGTACGAAGCGTGTCTCTGGCGCGGACTTGCCCGACGAACAGGCGCCTGCCAGGAAGGCCGTCCCCAACACCGTGCTGAGAAGGCTGCGGCGCGAGGCATTTGCAAGGGACCGGTGGGCCATGGAATGAAGTGTACCGATCGGAGGCGACCCCTGCCGGCACGGGCACTAGATGACGCGCTGGCTCCTGAGTTCGTCCAGCCTCTTTTGGCTGCAGGCCAGCACCGAGCGCAGCACTTCTTCGGTGTGCTGACCGAGCAGGGGCGGCGGTAGACCGCCGCCCGATGGATCGCGAACTGGGGTTCGGCCCAGCTTCATGGGGCTGGAGACCAGGGACAGGTCCTGTCGGAGCGGATGTTGCCAATGGCTGACCATGCCGCGGCTGTTGATCTGCGCGTCGGCAAAGACCTCGGCCAGGTTGTTGATCGCACCGCAAGGCACCTTGGCGTTTTCGAGATCGCTCAGCCAGTCGACCTTGCGGCGCGTCTTCATCAGGTTTTCGAGCAGGGGAACCAGCACCGAGCGGTTGAGCACGCGCTGTCGGTTGCTGGCAAATCGGGGGTCCCGGGCCAGTTCGGGTGTGCCAGCCACCTCGCAAAAGCGGGCAAACTGACCATCGTTACCCACCGCCAGAATGAGATGGTCGCGGCCACCGTCTGCGCCGGGCGCTACCTCAAACACCTGGTAGGGCACGATGTTCTGATGCGCATTGCCGGCCCGGCCGGGCACTTGGCCGCTGACCAGGTAATTGGCCCCGAGGTTGGCCAGCATGGCCACCTGCGTGTCGAGCAGGGCCATGTCGATGTGTTGACCCTCTCCGGTGCGCTCGGCGTGACGCAGGGCCGCCAGAATGGCCACAGTAGCGTACATGCCGGTCATCAAATCGGCCACGGCCACCCCGACCTTCTGCGGACCGCCCCCGAGGTCATCGCGCTCGCCGGTGATGCTCATCAGACCCCCCATGCCCTGAATGGCGTAGTCGTAGCCGGCCCGCTCCGCGTAGGGGCCGCTCTGCCCGAAGCCGGTGATCGCGCAATAGACCAAGCGCGGGTTGAGCGCCAGCAAGCTCGGCGCATCGAGACCGTAGCGCGCCATGTCGCCGACCTTGAAGTTCTCCACGAAGACATCGCAGTGACCCACCAGTTCCCGGATCAGGGCTTGCCCTTGCGCCTGGGCGATATCACAGGTCACCGACCGTTTGTTGCGGTTGGTGCCCAGGTAGTAGGCCGCCTCTTGTGTCTCGCGGCCCTGGTCGTCATGCAAAAAGGGCGGGCCCCAGCCGCGGGTGTCGTCGCCGTGCTCGGGCCGCTCGATCTTGATCACATCGGCTCCCAGATCGGCCAGGGTTTGGGTGCACCAAGGTCCGGCCAAGACCCGGGAAAGATCGAGTACGCGTATGCCTTGCAGGGAGTTCATGTTTGCATTGTGGCCCACGACCGGTGCCCCCGCGCGGTCGGGCAAGCCGATTGCCTGTACAGTGCACGGGTGTTTTGTTTGCCTCGCCATCTTCAGGCTTTTGGCCTAAGCCTGTTGTTGCTGGCCTGCAGCCCCGCCCTGAATTGGCGCGAAGTGCGCGTGGAGGGCGGTGGTCTTTCTGTGCTGCTGCCCTGCAAGCCCGATCGGGCCACCAAGACCGTCCCCCTGGGGGGCTCGCCCGCGACATTGGCCGTGATGGGTTGTGAGGCCGCGGGCGCCATGTTTGTGGTTTCAGTGGCCGAGCTTGGCCAGGCCGAGCGCTCAGCAACTGTGCTGCTGCAGTGGCAGGACCTGACCCTGGCGCACATGCGGGCGGTCCAGCCGGTGCGGCAGCCGGTGCAGGTGGCCGGCGCCGCGGGTGCGGCCGTGCGTATCGCCGCTCGCGGCAGTCACCCCGATGGCCAGGCCGTGGAGGCGCAGGCGATATTCTTCGCCCGCGGCAGCCAGATTTTTCAGGCCGTCGTGTATGCCCCGCGCATTTCTCCGGATGCGGCTGAAACCTTTTTTGCGAGCCTCAAGTTGTCATGAATCCCCCCGGCCTTGCGGGCACGGCTTCGCCCGGTTTTTTGAGCGGCCGCGCAGCGGTGCTGGTGTTCCTGGCCTTTGCGCTGGGCTATTTCCTGTCGGCCGTGGTCCGCACGGTGATCGCCACGCTCTCGCCCGCACTGACGCAGGAGTTCGTTCTTCAGGCCGCCGACCTGGGGCTGCTCGGCGGCGGCTTTTTTCTTGGCTTTGCCAGCACCCAACTGCTGCTGGGGTCCTGGTTGGACCGCTACGGCCCGCGCCGGGTGCTGATCGGCTTTCTTGCGGTGGCGGTGCTGGCCTGCCTGGCTTTTTCCATGGCCACGGGTTTTGCTGGCTTGCTGGCTGCGCGGGTATTGCTTGGCGTGGGCCTGAGCGCTTGCCTGATGGCCCCCTTGACCGGGTTTCGCCGTTGGTATGACCCGGGCCAGATGCTGCGCGCAAATTCCTGGATTCTCATGGTCGGCTCCTTGGGCATGGTCGCCGCCACTTTGCCAGTCCAGTGGCTGCTGCCGCTGACCGGTTGGCGCCCCCTGTTCTGGGTGCTGGCTGTGCTGCTGGTGCTGACGATCATCCTCTTGATGCGTCTGGTTCCCCGCCATGTGCCGCACACGCCGGATCCGGCGGGCCCTGTCGGGTATGCCCAGGTGTGGCGCAGTCCGGCTTTCAGGCGCCTGCTGCCCTATGCTTTCTTTATCAATGGCGGCTTGATCGGCCTGCAGACGCTCTGGCTGGGGCCTTGGCTGACCCGCGTGGTTGGACTGAGCCCCTCGCAGGCTGCCGCGGGCTTGTTCTCTATTAATCTGGCCAGCCTGGTCGCTTTTTCCATCTGGGGCTGGGCCATGCCCAGCCTGACCCGGCGTGGCTGGACGGTGGAGCGCCTGCTAACGCTGGGCGTGCCACTGATGCTGGCCGTGCTGGCTGTTAACACCGCCTTGGGTTCCGTTGCCGGCTGGCCCTTCTGGGCGCTTTTTATCGTGCTGGGCAGCGTGGTGTCGCTGGCACAGCCGGCCCTGAGCATGACCTTTGCGCCTTCGGTGGCGGGTCGCGCGTTGACGGCTTACAACCTGGTCTGTTTCTTGGGCATTTTTGCGATGCAATGGGGCATTGGTCTGATCGTCGATGCTTTGCGGGCCCGCGCTTGTACGCAGGAGGAGAGCTTTCAGGGCGCCTTCGTGATCTACCTGTGTTGCTGTATCGCCTCGTTTGTTTTTTATCTGCGCGCAAAAGCCGATAATTCGGGTCCATGAACGGCATTTTGGTCATTGCCCATGCACCGATCGCCTCGGCCATGGGCCAGTGCATGACCCATGTCTTCGGGGCCCCGCCGCGTTGTTTTGCCGCTCTCGATGTGCAGCCGAATGTGCCGCCTGAGGAGACCTTGGCGCAGGCACGCATCGTGATGCAGCAACTGGAGTGCCCCACCTGCCTGGTCATCACCGATATCTTTGGTGCCACGCCCTGCAATGTGGCGCAAAAATTGGTCGATGGGGTTCACAGCAAGCTGGTCGCCGGCCTGAATCTACCCATGCTCATGCGAGCGCTCTCCTATCGCCACGATTCGCTCGATGCCCTGGTCGCCCGCGCGCTGGCCGGCGCGAGCCAGGGCGTGATGCAGGTGGCGATCACTGCCCCTCAGAACCAGCCCCGCCGATACCATGATCAAGACCAGCGTGACCATCAGCAATAAGCTGGGCCTGCATGCCCGAGCTTCCGCCAAGCTGACCAAGTTGGCCGGCAGTTTTCCCTGCGAGGTTTGGATCAGCCGTGGCGAGCGGCGGGTCAACGCCAAGAGCATCATGGGCGTGATGATGCTGGCCGCCGGCTTGGGCAGTACGGTCGAATTGGAGACCCTGGGCGAGCGCGAGCAGGAGGCGATGGACGCCTTGCTGAGCCTGTTTGGCGACAAGTTCGGCGAGGGCAAATGAGCTTTTCCATACATGGCCTGGCGGTATCGCGCGGTATCGCCATTGGGCGCGCGGTGCTGGTGGCCTCCAGCCGCGCCGATGTGGCCCACTATTTCATCGATCCGGCTCAGGCGCAGCAGGAGGTGCAGCGCATACGGATAGCCCGCGATGCCGTGGCCGAAGAAATTGCGCGCATACAGCGTGATCTGCCCAAAGATGCGCCGCCTGAGTTAGCCGCTTTGCTTGATGTGCACCTGATGCTGTTGCAGGACGAACAGCTTTCGGCTGGCGTCAAGCACTGGATCATGGAGCGTCATTACAACGCCGAGTGGGCCATCACCACCCAATACGAAGTCCTGGCGCGCCAATTCGATGAAATGGAGGACCCGTATTTGCGCGAGCGCAAGGCCGATCTGGAGCAGGTGGTCGAGCGGGTCCTGCGCTACCTCAAGGGTGCGGCCTCGCCGGTGCAACCGTCGGCCCGGCCGCGGGTGCCTCAGGGCGAGTTACTCGGCGATTCCATGGATGTCCCTTTGGTGCTCATTGCCCATGATTTGTCGCCGGCTGACATGCTGCAGTTCAAGCAAAGCCTGTTCGTGGGTTTCGTCACTGATGTCGGCGGCCGTACCTCGCATACAGCCATCGTGGCGCGCAGCATGGATATTCCGGCGGTGGTCGGTGCGCGCAGCGCCAGCAGTCTGATTGCCCAGGATGACTGGGTCATCATCGACGGTGACACCGGCGTGTTGATCGTCGATCCTTCGCCGATCATCCTGGCCGAGTATGGCTTCAAGCAGCGCCAGGGCGAGCTCGAACGCGAGCGGCTGAGCCGTCTGCGCCACACGCCGGCGGTCACGCTTGATAGCCAGAAGGTGGACTTGCTGGCCAATATCGAATTGCCCGAAGACGCTGCCGCTGCCGTACAGGCCGGCGCGGTGGGCGTCGGCCTGTTTCGTAGTGAGTTTTTGTTTATGGGCCGCAGCGGCCGGCTGCCCGATGAGCAGGAGCAGTACCTCGCCTATGTGCGGGCCGTTGAGGGCATGCAGGGGCTGCCTGTGACCATCCGAACGGTCGATATCGGCGCAGACAAACCGCTGGACCGAGCGCACCGGCATGATGACCATCTCAATCCAGCCCTGGGTCTGCGCGCCATCCGCTGGAGCCTGGCCGACCCCCCGATGTTTTTGACCCAGCTGCGCGCCATCTTGCGCGCGGCCGCCCATGGGCAGGTGAACCTGCTTGTTCCCATGTTGGCTCATGTGCGTGAGATCCGGCAGACCTTATCGCTGATCGACCATGCCCGGGCGCAGCTGGACAACCGCGGCCAGGCTTATGGCCCGGTCAGGCTGGGCGCCATGATCGAGGTGCCGGCGGCCGCCCTGATGCTGCCCACCTTCCTGCACTACTTTGACTTCCTGTCCATTGGCACCAACGACCTGATCCAGTACACCCTGGCCATCGATCGCGCCGACGAAGCGGTGGCCCACCTCTACGACCCCCTGCACCCGGCGGTGCTGCGCTTGCTGGCCGATACCATTGCCCAGGGGGCAGCCGTGGGCAAGCCGGTCAGCGTCTGCGGCGAGATGGCCGGTGATGTGAGCCTGACCCGGCTGCTGCTGGGCCTGGGCCTGCGCTCGTTTTCCATGCATCCGTCGCAGATCCTGGCGGTCAAGCAGCAGGTGCTGCGTGCCGATGCGGGCAAGCTGCAGGCCTGGGCGCAAGAGGTGATCGCCAGCGACGATCCGGCGCGGCTGGTGCAGGCGCCATAAGCGCCTGCCGCATCCTGCCGGTAAGCCCCCGTTTAAAGCGGCTTACGGGCGCAGGCAATCGCCCAGCCGCAGCCAGCCGCTGCTCAGCACTTGCGTGCGCAGGCCGCCGCGCCCTTCAAAGGCGTCCTGAAAGCCGTCCTGTAGGCTCAGCTGCGCCGGCCTTGGGCAGGGCGTGCACAGCTCCACGCCATAGCATTCGATGTCACCAAGCCAGAAGCGTTGTCCGACCAGTGCATTGAGGGCCGGCGAAGTCAACTTGATGACTGTCGAAGCATTGACCTGTCATTTTGTTTCCGCTAAGGGCCTACGCGCTCCGCCGCCGCATGGGCCTGTTGGTCGGCGTGGTAGCTCGAGCGCACCATGGCGCCGACGGCGGCGTGTGAAAAGCCGATTTCGTAGGCTTTTTCTTCGTACATCTTGAAGGTGTCCGGGTGCACATAGCGGCGCACCGGCAGGTGGCTGCTGCTGGGGGCCAGGTACTGGCCGATGGTGAGCATGTCGATGTCATGGGCGCGCATGTCGCGCATGACCTCCAGGATTTCTTCGTCGGTTTCGCCCAGGCCGACCATCAGGCCGCTTTTGGTCGGCACATGGGGGAACAGGGCCTTGAACTTTTTCAGCAGATTGAGCGAGAAGGCGTAGTCCGAGCCCGGACGCGCCTGCTTGTACAGACGCGGCACGGTTTCCAGGTTGTGATTCATCACATCGGGTGGCGCGGCCTTGAGAATTTCCAGCGCGCGGTCGTCGCGACCGCGGAAGTCGGGCACCAGCACCTCGATCTGGGTGCCAGGCGAGAGTTCACGGGTCTTGCGGATGCATTCCACAAAATGCCCGGCGCCGCCGTCGCGCAGGTCGTCGCGGTCGACGCTGGTGATGACCACATAGTTCAGCTCGAGGGCGGCAATGGTCTTGGCCAGATTCTCTGGCTCTTGGGTATCGAGCGGGTCGGGCCGGCCGTGGCCGACATCGCAAAAAGGGCAGCGGCGGGTGCACTTGTCGCCCATGATCATGAAGGTGGCGGTGCCTTTGCCGAAGCATTCGCCGATATTGGGGCAGCTCGCTTCCTCGCAGACGGTGACCAGCTTGTTTTGCCGCAGGATGTCCTTGATTTCGTAGAAGCGGGTGCCGGCACTGGCGGCTTTGACCCGGATCCAGTCGGGCTTTTTGAGTACCTCGGTCTGTTCGACCTTGACCGGGATGCGCGAGAGCTTGGCCGCGGCCTTTTGTTTGGCCAGCGGGTTGTACTCTTCCACGCTTTGGGCTTCTCGGACGGTGGGGTGGCTCATGGTGGTGCTCAAGGTGCAAGGCGGGCGGCCAGTTTGCTGCCCAGCAGTGCTGCGGCATCGTCCCAACTGACAGACACGCCGATTGTAGAAAGGTCGATGGTTCGCAGCCCCGGGTAGCCGCAGGGGTTGATACGCTCGAAGGGGGACAGGTCCATGGCCACATTCAGGCTCAGGCCGTGGTAGCTGCAGTGCCGACTGACCTTGATGCCCAGCGCCGCTATCTTCCCAAGACCGCGGAACGGGTCGTCCGCAGGTTGCGGGCCGCTGAGAGCGGCATGGGCGTGGGGGTCGTCAAGCCGCACATAGATGCCGGGTGAGCCGGCCACCCGGTGCCCGGTGATGCCCAGGTCGCTGAGGGTGCGGATGACCGCTTCCTCCAATCGGTACACATATTCCTTGACGAAATAGCCCGCACGCCGCAGGTCGATCAGCGGGTAGGCTACAAGCTGTCCTGGCCCATGAAAGGTCACCTGGCCGCCGCGATCGGTATGCACCACTGGCACATCGCCGGTCTGCAGCAGGTGATCGGCCTTGCCGGCCAGGCCTTGCGTGAAGACGGGCGGGTGTTGGCACAGCCAGACCTCGTCAGGCGTGTCGGGCTGACGGTTGCGGGTGAAGGCCTGCATGGCGTGCAGGGTCGGCTGATAGGCTTGCAGTCCAAGTGACCGTATGAGCATGGCCGGGCTCAGAGCACCACCTTGACCATCGGATGGGTGGACAGGGTTCGGTACAACTCGTCGAGTTGCTCTCGGCTGGTCGCGGTGATGGTGAGGGTGATGCCCAGGTAGCGCCCGCCTTTGCTGGGTCGCAATTCAAGGCGCGTGTCGTCAAACTGCGGGTCGAAGGCGCGGGCCACGGCGGTGATGGCGGCGACAAAGCCCTCGACTTGCTCGCCCATGACCTTGATGGGGAAGGCGCTGGGGTAGGTGATCAGGGACTCTTGGGGTGGAATGTTCATGGGCGGGGGCGACAGCCCGCGAAATGCGGTCTTTCAGTTTAGCCGCCGCTCTTGGAATCGCGTCCTCAGGAAAAGGTTTGACAGCCTCTCAGTGTTTTTACCTATAATGTTCTGCCGCGAAGATGAGATGCTGTCGTTTGTCAGATTTCGTTTCGCGCACCACTTAAAAACCGTCTGCGACTGGCCGTGCCAGATCGAGCCGGGTCTCTCAGGGCAGCTTTTTTGAACACTTCGTCATCCTCCCTCGCTCCGGCCACCGAGTCGTCGCATCGCCTGTATGAGGCGGGTGGGGTGCGGTCGCAGCCTTGGGATGAAGAAGCTTCTCAGCAATGGCCGCGCGCCCTGACCCGGGAGCAGGTGCTGGCGCTGGGCATGGCCCGGCCTTCAGTGTCGCCCTGGCGGGTGATCGCCTGGCAGGCCGTGACGGGCTTGCTTTTTGCCACGCTGGTAGCGGCCCTCAGCGGTCAGGCTGCCTGGGCTTGGTCGGCGCTGTATGGGTCCACGGCGGTGGTCTTGCCGGCTACGGTGTTTGCCAGGGGCTTGACGGGCCGTCTGGCTTCGGTCACTGCCGCCTCGGCGGCGATGGGTTTTCTCGTTTGGGAGTTGGTCAAGCTGGGCTTGACCTTGGCCCTGCTGCTGTCTGCGCCGGTGTTGGTGGCAGATTTGAGCTGGCCGGCCCTTCTGGCGGGACTGGTCGTGACGATGAAGGTGGTCTGGTTGGTGGTTTGGTTGCAAACACGCAGACCCCGGGCTGCTCGAGCAAGTTGAAGGGACAAGAATTAGATGGCTGCACAACAGGGACCTACCGCTGGTGAATACATCGTTCACCACCTTGGCCACCTCCAGAACAAGAAGCCGGAGAGTGTGCTTGATTTTTCGGTGTTCAACCTCGATTCCCTTTTCTGGGGCATCCTGCTCGGGGTCGTAGGCACCTTCTTCCTGTGGAGGGCCGCTCGACAGGCTACTTCAGGGGTGCCGGGCCGCTTCCAGGCCGCCGTTGAAATCCTGGTGGAAATGGTCGAGAGCCAGGCCAAGGGCATTGTGCACAGCGCCGAGAGCCGCAAGTTTGTGGCTCCCCTGGCCTTGACGGTGTTCGTCTGGATTTTCCTGATGAACGCCATGGACCTGCTGCCTGTCGACCTGATCCCCGAAATTTGGCATGGACTGGCTCCCTCATTCGGAGCCAAGGACTACATGCGGGTCGTGCCCACTGCCGACCTGTCGGTCACCATGGGCCTGTCGCTGGCAGTGCTGCTTGTGTGCCTCTACTACAACGTCAAGATCAAGGGCTTGGGCGGGTGGGTGCATGAGCTGTTCACCGCGCCGTTTGGCTCGCATCCGGTGCTTTGGCCCTTCAACTTCCTGATGCAGATCATCGAATTCGTGGCCAAGACGGTTTCGCATGGCATGCGTCTGTTTGGAAACATGTACGCTGGCGAACTCATCTTCATGCTGATCGCCCTGATGGGGGGTGCCTGGTCCTTGTCAGCCACCGGTATCGGTCTGGCCATCGGCCACATCATTGCTGGATCAGCTTGGGCGATCTTCCACATTCTGATCATCACCTTGCAAGCTTTCGTGTTCATGATGCTGACCCTGGTCTATGTAGGCCAGGCGCATGACGCCCACTGACCGGGTCCTCAGCAACACACCGTTTTCGTTTTCTCTCAACCCTGTCTCTTTAGGAGTTACATCATGGAAGTAATCAGCTTTGTTGCCCTGGCCGCCGGCCTGATCATCGGTCTCGGCGCCATCGGTGCCTGCATCGGCATCGGCATCATGGGCAGCAAGTACCTTGAGTCCGCTGCGCGCCAGCCCGAGCTCATGGGTGAACTGCAGACCAAGATGTTTCTGCTGGCCGGCTTGATTGACGCGGCTTTCATTATCGGTACGGGTATTGCCCTGTGGTTCGCCACCGCCAATCCCTTCCTTGGCCAGATCGCCAATCTGCCGAAGTAATTTGCCGGCCCTCGTGCACAGACCCGGATTGCCCGCTCCCTGTTTGGGCCGGCGGCGTCGGGGAAAGGACTCAAAGTGAGCATTACCGGTACCCTCATCATCCAGGTCATCGTCTTCCTGATCCTGGTGTGGTTCACGATGAAATTCGTCTGGCCGCCGATTACGGCTGCGCTGGACGAACGGGCGCGAAAGATCGCCGATGGTCTGGCTGCTGCTGACAGGGCCAAGGCCGATCTGTCTGCGGCCAACAAGCGCGTCGAGGAAGAATTGTCCAAGTCGCGTAACGAGTCGGCAGTTCGGCTGGCCGAGGCCGAGCGCCGGGCCCAGGGCATGATTGAAGAAGCCAAGGCCAAGGCCTCGGAAGAGGCGGCCAAGATCATCGCAGCCGCGCGGGCCGAGGCCGATCAGCAGGCCGTCAAGGCGCGCCAAGTGTTGCGCGAAGAGGTGGCTCATCTGGCCGTCAAGGGCGCCGAGCAGATCTTGCGGCGAGAGGTCAATGCCGGCGTGCATGCGGACCTGCTCAACCGCCTGAAAGCCGAGCTCTGAGCCATGGCCGAATTAGCCACCATCGCCCGGCCCTACGCGGAAGCACTGTACAAAAGCAGCGCCTCCGATCTGCAGGCTTCGCTTGCCTGGCTCGAGGAGCTGGCCGTTATCGCAGCCGACCCTCAGACCCAGCGACTGGCCGAGGACCCCAAGGTCACTGGCGAGCAGGTCTATCAGGTCGTCACCGGCGTCTCCAAAGCCGGCTTGCCGGAAAAGGCGCGCAACTTCCTGCACACGGTGATCGACAACGGCCGTCTGTCCGCGCTGCCCGAGGTGGCGCGTCAGTTTCGCCTGCTGGTCAATGCCAAGACGGGCACATCGGACGCTTCGGTGTTCAGTCCTTTCCCGGTTGAAGGGCAGGCCCTGGCCGACCTGGCGACCGTGCTGGAAAAGCGCTTCGGACGCAAGTTGTCCCTGTCGGTTCAATTGCAACCCGATTTGATCGGTGGCATTCGTGTCGTGGTGGGTGACGAGGTGCTGGACACCTCGGTCAAAGCCCGTTTGGAACAAATGAAAGTGGCGCTGATCGCCTGAGTCGGGGCGCAGGGCATCAACCAACTTGAAAGAAGGAAAGAGTCATGCAACTCAATCCCGCAGAAATCTCTGAACTGATTAAGAGCCGCATCGAGGGGCTCGGGGCCAGTGCCGATATCCGCAACCAGGGCACGGTGGTGTCGGTGGCCGATGGCATTGTGCGCATTCACGGCCTGTCTGATGTGATGCAGGGCGAGATGCTCGAATTTCCCGCCACCAAGGACGGCGCGGCCACCTTTGGACTGGCGCTCAATCTCGAGCGTGATTCGGTGGGTGCGGTGATCTTGGGCGAGTATGAGCACATCGCCGAGGGCGACACCGTCAAGTGCACCGGCCGCATTCTGGAAGTGCCCGTGGGCCCTGAATTGATCGGCCGAGTGGTCAACGCCCTGGGTCAGCCGATTGACGGTAAGGGCCCGATCAACGCCAAGATGACCGATGTGATCGAGAAGGTCGCCCCAGGCGTGATCGCCCGTAAATCGGTCGACCAGCCCATGCAGACGGGCCTGAAGTCCATCGACTCCATGGTGCCGATCGGCCGTGGCCAGCGCGAGCTGATCATCGGTGACCGCCAGACCGGCAAGACGGCGGTGGCTATCGACGCCATCATCAATCAAAAAGGTCACAACATGACCTGTATCTATGTGGCGATCGGACAGAAGGCCTCGTCGATCAAGAATGTGGTGCGCGCCCTGGAGCAGGCCGGTGCCATGGACTACACCATTGTGGTGGCGGCCTCTGCCTCCGAGTCGGCTGCCATGCAGTATGTGTCGGCCTATTCGGGCTGCACCATGGGTGAGTATTTCCGCGACCGTGGCCAAGATGCGCTGATCATCTATGACGACCTGTCCAAGCAGGCCGTAGCCTATCGCCAGGTCTCGCTGCTGCTGCGTCGCCCCCCGGGCCGCGAAGCCTTCCCCGGCGATGTGTTCTATCTTCACAGCCGTCTGCTCGAGCGTGCCGCCCGTGTGAACGCCGAGTATGTTGAAGCTTTCACCAAGGGTGAAGTCAGGGGCAAAACCGGGTCGCTGACCGCCCTGCCCGTGATCGAAACCCAGGCGGGTGATGTGTCGGCCTTCGTTCCGACCAATGTGATCTCCATCACTGACGGCCAGATTTTCCTGGAGACCAGCTTGTTCAACGCCGGTATCCGCCCCGCCATCAATGCCGGTATTTCGGTCTCGCGTGTCGGCGGCGCCGCCCAGACCAAGCTGATCAAGAGCCTCTCCGGCGGTATTCGTACCGACTTGGCACAGTACCGTGAACTCGCCGCTTTTGCGCAGTTCGCCTCGGATCTGGACGAGGCCACCCGCAAGCAGCTCGACCGCGGCGCCCGCGTCACCGAGTTGCTCAAGCAGCCGCAGTACAGCCCACTGCCCATCAGCTTGATGGCGTCCTCGCTTTTTGCGGTGAATAAGGGCTACATGGACGATGTGGATGTCAAGAAGGTGCTCGCTTTCGAGTCCGGCTTGCACAGCCACCTCAAAGCCAGCCACGCGGCACTACTGACCAAGCTAGAGACCAGCAAAGCCATGGATAAAGATGCCGAGGCGGAAATGGTCGCGGCTATCACTGAGTTCAAGAAATCCTTCGCCTGATCGCCAGGTTTTAGAAACTTCCAGGAACTCTTATGGCAGCAGGCAAGGAAATCCGCGGCAAGATCAAATCGGTGGAGAACACCAAGAAGATCACCAAGGCCATGGAGATGGTGGCCGCCTCCAAGATGCGCAAGGCGCAGGATCGCATGCGTGCCGCTCGTCCCTACAGCGACAAGGTGCGCAATATCGCTGCCAACTTGGGGCAGGCGCATCCCGAATACACGCACCCTTTCATGCAGCGTAACGAAGCCAAGGCGGTTGGCATGATTGTGGTGTCGACTGACAAGGGGCTGTGCGGCGGCCTCAATACCAATGTGCTGCGTGCTGCCACCGCCAAGCTGCGCGAGGTGCAGTCGGCTGGCCAGTCGGTGCAAGCGGTAGCCATTGGCACCAAGGGCCTGGGCTTTCTCAACCGCATCGGTGTGCCGGTGGTTTCGCAGGTTACGCAGTTAGGTGACCGGCCGCATCTGGAAAAGCTCATCGGCCCGGTCAAGATCCTGCTCGACGCCTACAGCGAAGGCAAGATCAATGCGGTGTATCTGTGTTACACCAAGTTCGTCAATACCATGCGCCAGGAGCCGGTGGTTGAGCAGCTGTTGCCTCTGTCCAAGCTGGAGGCCGACAAAGGACACTATGGCTGGGACTACCTCTACGAGCCCGATGCGCAATCGGTCATTGACGACCTGCTGGTGCGTTATGTCGAGGCGCTGGTCTATCAGGCGGTGGCTGAAAACATGGCTTCTGAGCAATCGGCACGCATGGTAGCGATGAAGGCTGCCACCGATAACGCCGGCAATGTAATTTCAGAGCTCAAGCTGGTCTACAACAAGACGCGCCAGGCGGCGATCACGAAAGAACTTTCGGAGATCGTGGCTGGCGCTGCCGCAGTCTGACCCCGCGGACCGAAGTCGAACGAAAACTCAAGGAACTGAAGAAGGATTCAATCATGGCTCACGCTCAAGGCAAGATTGTTCAGTGCATCGGCGCTGTGGTGGACGTGGAATTTCCCCGCGACCAGATGCCCAGCGTCTACGACGCGCTCAAGATGGAAGGCTCTGCCCTGACGCTCGAAGTGCAGCAACAGCTCGGCGATGGTGTTGTACGCACCATTGCGCTGGGCTCCTCCGACGGTCTGCGCCGCGGCAATGTGGTTTACAACACCGATGCACCCATTACTGTTCCGGTGGGCAAGGCCACCCTGGGGCGCATCATGGATGTGTTGGGTAACCCCATCGATGAACGCGGTCCGGTCGATCAGGCCCTGACCGCATCGATTCACCGCAAGGCGCCCGCTTACGACGAGCTCTCGCCCTCAACCGAATTGCTGGAGACCGGCATCAAGGTGATCGATCTGGTCTGCCCGTTTGCCAAAGGCGGCAAGGTGGGACTGTTCGGCGGCGCCGGCGTGGGCAAGACCGTGAACATGATGGAGCTCATCAACAACATCGCCAAGGCGCACTCGGGCCTGTCGGTGTTTGCCGGTGTCGGCGAGCGCACCCGCGAGGGCAACGATTTCTACCACGAGATGGCCGATTCCGGCGTGGTCAAGCTGGACAATCTGGCCGAATCCAAGGTGTCCATGGTCTACGGCCAGATGAACGAGCCCCCGGGTAACCGACTGCGCGTGGCCCTGACCGGTCTGACGATCGCCGAGTCTTTCCGCGACGAAGGCCGCGATGTGCTCTTCTTCGTGGACAACATCTACCGCTACACCCTGGCCGGTACGGAAGTGTCTGCTCTGCTGGGCCGCATGCCCTCGGCGGTGGGTTACCAGCCGACCTTGGCCGAAGAAATGGGCCGCCTGCAGGAACGCATTACATCCACCAAAGTGGGCTCCATCACCTCCATCCAGGCCGTGTATGTGCCTGCGGACGACCTGACCGACCCGTCGCCCGCCACCACCTTCGCCCACCTGGACTCCACCGTGGTGCTCTCGCGAGACATCGCCGCTCTGGGCATCTACCCCGCCGTGGATCCGCTGGACTCCACCAGCCGCCAGCTCGACCCGCATGTCGTCGGCGAGGACCATTACACGACGGCTCGTGCGGTTCAGGGAACGCTGCAGCGTTACAAGGAACTGCGCGACATCATCGCGATTCTGGGCATGGACGAGTTGGCCCCTGAGGACAAGCTCGCCGTGGCTAGAGCCCGTAAGATCCAGCGCTTCCTGTCACAGCCTTTCCATGTGGCCGAAGTGTTCACCGGCTCCCCGGGCAAGTATGTCCCCCTGGCTGAGACCATCCGGGGTTTCAAGATGATCGTCAGTGGCGAGTGTGATCATTTGCCCGAGCAGGCTTTCTACATGGTCGGTACCATCGATGAAGCCTTCGAGAAAGCCAAGAAAGTCTAAGGAGCGCCCATGAACACCATCCTGGTGGATGTGGTCAGCGCCGAAGAATCCATCTTCTCCGGTCAGGCCCGATTTGTGGCCCTGCCTGGTGAGGTCGGAGAGCTCGGCATCTATCCGCGCCATACGCCTCTGATCACCCGCATCCGGCCGGGCGCTGTTCGCATCGAGAAAGCCGACGGTACAGAAGAGTTTGTCTTCGTCGCCGGGGGGCTGCTCGAAGTTCAGCCTGACCATGTGACGGTGCTCAGTGACACTGCCATTCGCGGCAAGGATCTCGATGAGGCCAAGGCCGGCGAGGCGCGCAAGGCCGCTGAAGAGGCGGTCAAGAACGCCAAGAGCGATATCGATCTGGCCAAGGCCCAGTCTGAGTTGGCGGTCATGGCCGCGCAGATTGCGGCATTGCGCAAGTTCCGCCAGAAGCGCTGATCCGAAGACACCCCTTGAAACCGGCTCGAGCAGCCGGTTTTTTTATGGCGGTGGTGCGTCTGCCCTTGCCCGGTCTGCTTGGGCTTGCGCTCGTCAGCGCGGACACAACGGGTTGGCAAATCCGCACTAACATCGCCGTCTGAGCCGGTGGATATCGGGGGGTATACCTGCGCCGCGATGCCCAGCCGTCTCTGCTCAAGCTCGATTTGTGGAGGCCCATGCCCAAGCCAGCACCGCCCGATACAGGAAGCCCCGACGAAATAGAAGCCAGCTTCTATGAAGCCTTGCAGACGGGCGATATCGAAAAGCTCATGGCCTGCTGGGCCGACGAGGATGACATCGTCTGCGTCCATCCCGGGGGCGGCCGACTGGTCGGGGCCAGTCAAATCCGGGCGAGCTTCGAAGCGATGTTTGCCAACGGCACCATTCAGGCCCGACCCGAGCGCCTGCATCGGGTGGACATGCTGGGGGCCTGCATGCACAACCTGCTTGAGCGCCTGGACATCCAAACACCGCAAGGACCTGCGCAGGCCTGTGTGATCGCCACCAATGTCTACCATCGCACGGCGCATGGCTGGCGCATGGTGGCTCACCATGCCAGTCCCGGCAGTCCGGCCGAGGCGCAGGACCTGCAGGATTTGCCCTCGGTGCTGCATTGATGCCGATGGAATACCGGGCGCCTTTATGGCTGCCCGGCGGACATGCCCAGACGGTGTGGGCGGCACGGCTGGCGCGCTGCGTTGATGGGCAGCCCATTGAATTTCGGCGTGAACAATGGACCACGCCTGACGATGACTTCGTCGATCTGGACTGGCTCGACGCCCCGCAAGGCCGGCCGCTGCTGGTTCTGTTTCACGGCCTCGAGGGTTCCTCGCACAGTCCGTATGCCCGCGCCTTTGCCAGCATAGCCCGCAGTCGCGGCTGGGCCTATGTGGTGCCCCACTTCCGAGGGTGCTCGGGTCCGATCAATCGGGCCCCTCGCGCTTATCACTCCGGTGACCACGAGGAGATCGACTGGATTTTGCAGCGCCTGGCCGCCCGGCGCGGAGGCGCGGTGCTGGCGGTGGGTATTTCCCTGG
>Ga0194115_10003414_pt1 | contig 17896 bp, 16 predicted proteins | sample TA2MahsurfametaG_3_FD_148656 | JGI IMG/M metagenome (GOLD analysis project Ga0194115, IMG submission 148656) | Freshwater microbial communities from Lake Tanganyika, Tanzania - TA2015002 Mahale S4 surface | ecosystem: Environmental > Aquatic > Freshwater > Lake | place: Tanzania: Lake... | reverse complement strand
CGAAGTATAAATCTCCTAAGTCTAAACTTGTAACAGGAGCAGAAGCACTTACTCTATATCTATCTGCAAAATTATTTACTGTTCCAATATTACTTCCAACTGTATTAACATTAGCTATTGAACCACCTACTAAATTAACATTAGCAATATTAGTTCCAACTAAATCAACATTAGCAATAGCATTAGCTACTACTTCTATTTCAGAAATAGCTTCGTTTAAATCATTTGCAGTTGTAATTACTTTAGCAATATCACTAGCAACTGTAGAAATATTTCCTGCATTAGAAGCAACACTTGTAATATCTGCACTAATTCCTGCAACTGTAGTTACATTACCTGATATACCTGCAACTGTAGTTACATTACCTGATATACCTGCGACTGTGGTTATGTTACCACTTATTGGTGCAAGAGTATTAACATTAGCAATAGAACCACCTACAGAATTTACGTTTGCAATATTTGTAGCTACTGTTCCAATATTACCGACTGCACCTGCAACTGTAGAAATATTATTTGTAGGTGTAATCTGACCTGCTACTGTTGCGATACTTCCTGCGTTACTAGCAAGTGTTGCAAGACCTGCTGTACCTGCAAGTGTAGTTATGTTTGCTGATATTCCTGCAAGTGTAGAAATATTATTTGTAGGTGTTATTTGACCTGCAACTGATGTTAAGTTTGCTTTGTCGCCAGTTGATAGCCAAGTGTTTTCTAAATAATGTTTAGTTACTGCATCTTGGTTAGCAACAGGATTTGCTACGTTTATAATTCTTTTATTATCAGCATCCCATCTATCGTTAGCATCAAGACCTAATTTTGCTAGTCCATCATCTATTGTTTCTTGAGAAATAAAAAAATTCTGGTCTGTAGCTTTATCTAAATCTGTTGAAGCAAGAACACTACCATCTTGGAAGTCTACTAATTTAGCATTGGTAGGTGTTACTCTTTTAATTAAAACTATAGCACCATTGGCCGGTGTTGAAGATAAAGTAACAGTTGAAGATGTAGGAAATGTAATACTAGCATCCTCGGTTCCATTAACAAAAGCTTTAATATGGCTTGTTAATATGTAAGTAAAAGGAATTGCAAAAGTGTTTGTTGAACCATTAGCGGTATAATAAACACGAGATAAATATGATGGCATGTTCTATGTATCTAAAGTGTCCTGTTCTGGATTGGTTATTTTCTGGTTTTGTCTAAAAATCTATAAATATTAACATCTTTTGGAACTATATTAAATTCACCTAATCCTTTAATGATTGTTCTATTAATAAAAGCATCGCTCAGATTTCTTCTACTATCATGTATTGATTTAAAATTACTACCTTCTGCTAATAAAAGTTGAAAAGCAAAATCTCTAGCTTTTGTAACTTTGTCATAAACCATAACTCTTTTTCCACCATATTTATTATTTTCATCATAAATAACTTGTGTTGGAACATTTTGATATTCTTTTGTTTTTATTAAACTTTCTAATTGTTTTCTTAATGATGATTGAGCTATTTTATTATTCCAAACTTCATAAGCAGTTTCCCCTTTTTTGTTAACAAATTGTGTTAAATCAACTCCATCTTTAACTTTTTTTAAAGGAGGAATATTAATTTCATGTTTAATTGTGTCTCTTAAAACTGGGTCATCTTTTTCAGTTTTAATTTCAAAAGGATTTACACCTTTATTAAATAATCTCCATATTGCATTTCTGTCATCTACAATAGGCTCTCCTAAATAATTATATTTTTTAGGTAATGTTCTATCTCCAATTTTATTTCTTAATCTTTCAACCATATTTTGAACATCTCTCAAATATGGGTCATTACTTACTTTTGTAAGTATGTTTGGTATATAAGAAGCGGCTTTATTTTCTAACCACCATCCGCCTCTTCTTTCAACATCATCTCCATCAAAAGATTGTAAGAAATCAATAAGACTTCTTAAATAAGTTTTTGATGCTATATTTGAAAATATACTTTTATATCCAGCAATAACCATATTTTGAATTTTTATACTTTTAGGTAAAATATCTTCATCACTTTTACCCATAGCATTATTCATGTGTTGTAATAATGAAATTTCTATTTTCTCTCTATCTTTATCATTTAAGTCTGGATAGATTTGAGTATAATCTGCAACTGTTCCAATCAACATAGCTATTGGGTCTATTCTTCCGTATTGTATGTAAGTATCCATAAAAGGTATTTTTACAGAATAAGGAATATATCCTTGTGATTGTTGTTGTTCACGGATATTTTTATCTGGATGAAAACCACCTCTAATATTTCCTGTCAAAGTATATAATGATGTTAAACCTAATATAGTTGTACCTACTGCTAATTTTCCTCTTGTTTCTGCAATTTTCCAAGCATCTCTACTTGAACCAGTAAAATTTGCTCTTGTTTGTTTTGATAGTAATGACAATGGTGTCATCTCAATAGCTTGTAATGCTATGTTTGCAGGTGTTTTTACAAAAGGTAAAACTTGTTTAAATATAGGTGCTTCATTAACTAACTCTTGTGCTAATCTTAAAATACCAGTTAAGTCTTTCGTAAATGTAACTTCTCCGGCAAATCTTTTTGCTTCACCATCAACACCAATTAAACCTGTTTCATCAAAACCTTGCTTAAATCTATTTGCTACAAATTCATCAAATTCAGAATAAGTCCTACCATCAGGTAAAGTACCTACTACTTTACCTGTGCTTTTATTTGCAAGTTGCGCTTCTCTAACAGCTATTTGTGTTAGTCTACTTCTGTAAGCTATTTGTTTAAAAAATTCATCTCCAGCAGTTAAAGCTCTTAATGGTATTCTAATAAATTTTGCAAATTCTGATGTTCCTAAAGCTTTTGTATTAGTGTCAAATTTTGTACTTCCTCCAAATAAAACACTATCTTCATCATTAAAAGCTTTCTTCATAAACTTGAGACTATCGGATAAATAACTTTTATAGCCTGCAAGTATTGAAGTTCCAGATTGTAATTGTTGTGATACTTCTTTTGCAACTGCTGGTTCTAAACCCCAAGTTAATCTACTACCAACCATAACATTTATTGGTTTAAGAGCTAAATTAGCCATAGCTGTTACAGCATTTATAATATGCGTTTTAGGAAGAGATAAAACAGAAATCATCCATAACTCGTTAGCGGCGTTCCAAAATCTGTTATTAAATACAAAGTTTGTAACTTTAGATAACATTGATACATCTTTTACTTTTGCTACGTTACTTAAAAAATCTTCAAAATTACCACCAAAGTTAGCGAAAGCTTTAATTTGATTTAAAATACTATCTCTACTTAAATCAACATTTGCATCTTTAAGAACTCCTCTTAAATTTAAACCACGTCCTAAATTAGAAGCAACTTTACTATCAAAATCAATTAATCTACCAAGTAGTGCAGTAGTTATTTTAGCTTGTTCTAAAGTATAAAGTTTCTCACCCTTACCTATAGAATTTGCTATTTTATATAAAGCATCAGCTAAGTTTTGTTGTATAGATTGAGATGCCCACATATACTTTAGACCTCCTTCAATTTTATCTCCTAGCTGACCCATTATTTTTGTAACTTGTAAAATATCTCCACCAACTTTTTGTGCTTGTAATTCTATAATCTTGTTTCCAATTTTATCAAATTTTCTATCAGCCAATACAGCTTTCTGTAATGCTTCAATCATTATTATTCCAAAATTTGTATCTGCGTAAGCTCTAGGAGAAAATTTAAAATCAAGACTTTCACTTAATTTTTTCCAATCAAGTGTTGTATTATTTTTATTTTTTGCGTTAACACGAACACTATCCATGTACCTATCAAAAGTTTTTACAATCTCTTCATTTAATTCATCTGCACTTGCTTTATCTTTTAATTTTTCAAATCTTTCAGCAGTCCTTGTAGTTTGAGCATCTTTTAAAATATTTTCTGCTAGATTTTTTGTTCCACCTTTTCCAGTTAAAACTATATTTTGACCTGTAATTTTATCTTCTAATTCTTTTAATTTTTTTAAATCAATTGGATTTCCTTCTGCTTCTAATCTTTTTAATTTTGCAAATTTTATACCATCAAATATTTCATTTTTAAGTTTTGACAAGTCATCTACAGCTTTTCCTATAGGATATTTTAATAACGGAACACCTTTAAGTATTCCTCCAAGTGCAATTCCAAGCACTCCACCTTCTAAAACATTTTTTAATCTAGCTTCGTACCATGTCTCTTCATTTTTCTTTGCAGATAAATAATCAAATATTGGATTTTGTAAGGAAGGAAATATTTCAGTTATTGCATCAACCATTCTTCCAGTATCTTCATCAAAAGCTATAAAATCAGCCTGCGCACCTCTACCTATCATTCCTGCAAAACCATATTTAATAAATTTTACAGGCGCAATTGCATATGATGTAATATATTTAGTCAAAGGTCTAACTATTGCACCAGCTATAGTAGTTGGAGGGTCTATTTTTGGAACTTGTATAGCATCGTCTACTCCAATTTTACCTGTAATTGGAAGAGAAAGATTTCTTTTTATTATTTCGTCACGATTTAAATATTCAACAACACCATTTCTAGCATTTTCTCCAAAAACAAATGTTCCTTGACCGGGTAAATTTTCTGATTTTTCAAATATGTCAATTACTTGTTGGGTAGTATCTAAAACTCCTCCAACAAGTTGTTTAGACACATCTTGAGCTGACCTTGGAGCAATTTTATCATTTTTATTTTCTTCAACATTTTCTGGTGGAGTATCATCTGAATTTTTTTCCTGTCTTTCAATCTCTTGATTAATTTGTTCTTCAGTAAACTCATCAGGTAAAATGTATTTTTTACCATTTCTTATAACTGTCTGTGCCATTATTCTTTATTTTGTTCTGTTTTAGGTTTGAGAAATGCTCTTAAATTATACTTATTTGCTATATCTGTTATAAAACTTTCTGCCTGTCCAAATCTTCCATCTTGAATTTTTTGAAAGAAAATTACTTTTACTTCTTGGTCAATTCTTCTTGATATTGTCTTACTATCAAGGCCAAGTTTCTTTTGCTCGAAATAATATTCAAGGAGTTCGTCTTCAATATCAGTTTTAATAAAAGGTAATTCATAAGTCAATCCTTCTACTGAAGCTAAAACCTGGTCATTAAACATTCTTTTAAAATTTTGATAAGTTCTGCTTTGTGTAAAGACTATGTCGTTTTCTAAAATATTATAATCTAGTCCTTTTGAATAAAATCTCTCGTAATCTGCAAGAGTAATCCTATTATCTCTTAACATTTCTGAAGCTTTATCTGCAACGTCAAAAGGCTTATCTCTCATATTTGTTAATTCAATTATAGCGTCTGGGTCTGAGGTCTTTACAGTTATGCTATCTGTATAAGCACTATATATTTCTCTTAAATATGCAAGTTGTTTATCGTTAAAATTATTTTTTTTAGCTAAATCATTTATATTAACAAATGTACCTTTAGATACATCATCTAAAAATATTTTTGTTATTTCAATTTTATCGTTTGTTACCTTTTGTTTAAAGGTTTCATTATCTCTATCAAATATAAATAACTCTTTATTAGTTAATGTATCTTTTAGTTGTTTTTGTAGAATACTACCTGATTTTGTTGATGTATAAATTCCAAAGCCACTAAGATTAAGTGCATCTAAATTATTAATTAAATTTCTAGCATAATCAATTCCTTGCCCATCATCAATAACATCAATGTAAGTAAGTAATCCTTTTTCAAATAATTGATTTGCTCTATTTGGACTTGTTCCTGAAGCTATATAACTATCAACTTCATTTTTTATAAAATTTATTACCTCAGATATAGGAGCATTTGTCGCACTAAAATCTATAAAGCTATTTGCATAATTCGTTACACTTAATGTTTCAGTTCGGTCTTTAATAAATTGAAATCTATTATTTTCATGTTCTTGTTCTCTTCTTTGTCTATAATCTGAAGTATTACTAAAAAAAGCATTGTTAAGTGCTAATGGGTCAAATTTATCTAAGTTGTTTTTGTTATAAAATTCTTTCATTTTTTGCTCATATACATCGTTAAAAGCATTAATGTTTAATCTTCCTGCTATATCGTTTGAAGCATAATATTCATCAAATTCTAGTGCAAATTGTCTAGCTTTATTTTTTAATTCTAATTCCATCATTTTGTTAAAATAATGAGGATTTTTACCTTCAGGTATTTCCTTATTATCAACAAGTTTTTTAAAATTCATTTTATTAGATTGAAGGTCTGCTTCTGCTTTTGCAATATTTATTTCTTTATCTTTATATTCTCCAAGAGAACTATAGTTTGATAACGTAGGTACAAATTCAGATAATGCGATTGTTAATTCTTGAATAGCTGGATTTGTAGGTACTTGTTGTGGTTTATAAAAAATATCAAAGTCTCTAGTTGTTACATTTGTTTCTGGTGTTTCAACATAAAAACTTGGAATAGTATCTTTAGGTTTTCTAGCCATTTTTATTGTGAATGTAATTTTGTTAAAATATTTGTATCTCTAAATTGTTTATCATCAAATTTGTATCTTTCATTCAGCACGCCTTTTATTTCTTCTTTATATTTATAATCATAGTAAGAATTTGCAAATCTTAATCCTGCTGACAATGCTGTGAAATTTCTATCAACTGGTGTTACATAGTTAGTTCTGCTTTCATAAATTAAATTTGCTGTGTCATAGTCTTGTTTAAATTGAGAAACATCTTGCTGAATATTTCCAAGTACAGCATTTCTATAACCACCTTCATTATCATAATAATTAGCAAGTAAAGTGTCGTAAGTATTTCCTGTAAAACCTGTGTCTTGAGCTTGAAAAGATGCTCTTCTTCTTCTAAATTCTTTTTCAGCTACACCTATTTTTTCTACATTAGCAGTAGTCTTTTGAATAAGCTGTGCTTGCATGTTAGCTCTTCTATTATCTAAATCTCTTTTAGCTAATTCATTCTGCCTTATTGCAAGATTTCTAGCTTCTTTCTGTGCAGTAACAGATTGTTGATATTGTATACCAGAACTTACAGCCGCTATAACAAGAGAGGGATTACACATTATATTTTAATAAATTCATAAAAAGGTTTACGTTCAATTCCATAATGTTTGTGTTTGTTTATAAATGTAAAACCCATCCATTTTAACCAACGGATGTGTAATTCATTTCTAGCATCTACATAATTATGAATAATTTGAAAATTATTTTTTAATATTTGAAAAGTTGCTTTACAATTTTTTAAAAATGTAACGCTTAATTTTTTTAATTCATCTGTACCAAACATCCAGATATTTCCTATTAATCCATTAGGAACTACTCCTACAATTAATATAGGTCTTTCATATTCATTACAAACAACTAAAGGTACCTGACTTTTTTTAAGTCCATGTAATAAAACTAAAAAAGGAGGTAGATTACAAATAGCTTGTATTTCTTTATAATCTGCTTTTCGTAAATTTTTAGAAAGATATAAACAATCTTTTTCTGTAGCTGTTCTAATAAATGCTTTAGGACAATGCTGTTTGTGTAACATAATATCCTTCCCATTCAGCATTTACAAAATTACTAGGTAAATGACTATTATTTGTAAGAGAAATAACTAATCCTTCGTTTTGTGTTTGAATAGAAAAAGTAAAATCTCCATCTTCTAAATTTACTGTTCCAAGTAAACCTGTTCCAATAATTGTACCTGTAAAAATATCGTTAGACGTACTTCGTCCTTTTGGAGTAACTACTGTTTCAAAAAATCCTGTGTCGTTAAATGATACAGTCCAGTTTCTTATTTGTAGTCTACCTTCTTTTACTCTAGTTCTTGAACCACCTCCAGTAGTTCCAGTTCCTAGTGCAAGATATTGTTGACTAAATGTATAAGTAAAAATATATTGTTCTCCAATAAAATAATTATTTGCAGTCACATCTCCAGTAACTACAAGTGTACTACCAGCCTGACTTACAATATTAATATTTTGTCCTGCTAAATTACTTGCTCCAGATTTACCAACTAATTTCATTGTTGCATCAATAGCGTAAGGTAAAACTATTGTAGTATTACCTGTGCCTGCATTAAATGTTTCAGATACAACTTCAGTATTATTTATTTTTCTATCTAAATGAGTTAGATAAGTTGCTCCTGTATCAACTGATGCTGGAGCGCAATCTATTTTTTCAAGATAAGTACCATCACTTCTTTTAATAATTAAAAATAAATCAGTACCAATAAAATCTACATTTAATATTTCTGTAGATGAATTACCTATAGTCCATTTATGCCAAGCGCTTTGTAAACGCTGGCCATTTGATACGAACCATTGATAAATATATAAACAATTTTTAAAAGTATTTTTTGAACTTAATGCAACTAAAATATTTTCATTTGAAGCATTTGCAAATTTAAACAAATCAGCAGGAATATATTTTGGTACGTTTGCTGTAACATCTTCACCATTGTTTGTTTCCCCATCTGCTTCAACATACATTTCTCTAACACCAGAAAATTGTCCTTTGTTAAAAGCAAAGAAAACATTTGTTCCATTACCTACTGGTTTTACTTTATCTGAACTTTCAAATTCTGTTGTAACAGATACGTTAACATTTGCAGGAGTTAATGATGCTCCACCAATTAAAATAAATTGTGTTTGGTCTGAAAACAGTAAAAGTTTTTCATCAAAAGCAACTGCTGATTTTAATATTGATACTTTTGTGTGTGCTACGTTAATATCAATAACATCAGTATCAAGGGCATCTGTAACTGTTTCATTAAAAAATTCAAAAAATTCTCCAGCTCTTGACATGGTAACATTTTCATTTGTTAAAAAACCAAGTCTGTTTCTATGAAAAAATATATCTTTAATTTTTGCATCAACAAAAGATGGATTAGGAGAACTATCTAAATCTCCAACATCTCTTGTACCCCATGCAGGAACAGAATAAGATGTTGCACCTATTGTATAACTTGAACCATTAGCAGGAGTAAATCTAAAATGACCATCTGCTGTTCTGATAAGCAAATGAGGCATTGTTGTATTATCTAATGTAGTTTTAATATTAGGTTCTACTGTCTCTTCCCATACTTTTGTGTTGTCAAAAAATTTTACATAATAATTATCAAAAGTATTAGAAGCATCTCCTACTACCTCAACTACCATTCCATTAGGCGCTACTGCTGGTAAGTCGCTAAATTTTTGTACTTTGTCGTAAACAACACTTGAAGCTTGGTCTCCATAACCATCTGTTGCACTTACAGCTAGAGTACTGGAAGCTTTAAGAATTGAAAAACTTGAGTTACCAATATTTGTAAAAGTTAATCCAGCAGGACTTCCTATTGCTGTTCTAAGACCATCTCTAATAGTTTGAGTATTAGTATTTGCACTTGTAAATGAATATGTTGTTCCATCTATAGTTAAGGAATAAGTTGTAGAATTAACACCTTGCTTAACTGTATAAACTGCTTGTTCAATTTTAGCAGGACTTGTTGTTGCTGACATAGCAACTGTTTGAGTAGTATTAATAATATAAGTATAATCATTTACTGTTAATGCTTTAAATTCATCTCTTGGAGTTACTGATGTTAAATATGTTGCACTACCTGATGCAAAAACAACATTTTTTTCTACACCAGCAATAGTAAAAACTTTTAAACCTCCATTAGTAATTACTACTACATATCTTTCAGAAGTATCTCTATTAATTGTATGAATATAAGCATCACTAAAAGATGTTGCTGAAATTTTTGCAATATGTTGTGTTGGTGGTCTTTTCTTTAAACCTTCAACAACATTTGATAATCCATTTATTTGGTCTGTAGCTTGATTATCTAGTCTTAAAATTTCTGGTTGCTGACTTACACCACCAATAAGATTAGGAATATTTCTTGATATAAGTGGCATATTATTATGTTAATTTTACACCACGACTTCTATTAACTGTTTTAAACTGGTCTAAACTATTAAATATTGAATGGTCTGCTGTTGCTGTATCTGACTGTCGTAGAAAAATTAATGCGTTAAGTTCATCTGTAGTTGAAAATTTATGTATGGCTGTAGCACCTAATAGTCTGTCATGGTAAATTCTTGATGCTCTTACTTTAATATAATTTCTTGCTGGTTCTGGTAAATCTTCAAATTGTAATAAATAAATAATATAAACATCATCAAAATTTTTATCCCAAATAAAACTTTCTGTAGCTAAATTAAATAAAAAACTTCCTCTTATAACTGGGTCATAAGTTGTTTTGTTAATTAATAATGGATTAAATTCTAAGTGCATAACATTGGCACTTATTGGGATTTTGTTACTGTTATCTCTAGTTAATGATACTTTGTAGCTAGAATTAAATTTCCATCCTACCATTTGTACTTCTCGATTTACCTCATTTAAAATGTTGATTGCCATAACTGCATCGGTAGGAAGAGTACCTACAAGAGAATTGATTGGAGCTTCTCCTATAGTGCTTAACATTTGGTTAACAGCTTGTAATTCAGTTGTTCGTGTAATTATTGTTGTCATTAAAATTAATAAGACGTGGCGTATATTTCAACGCCACATCTATTCTCGTTATTAGGTCTTATGCGGCAGTTTGTATTGCACAAGCACTTTCCGGTCTTAATATTCCATGACCAAGAGCCATCTTAGACACCATTAAAGTACCTTGTCTTCGAATGTCGTATTCACTTTCAACACCGAGGTCTAAAAGTTTAACAGTTCCAATAGCTGATTTATGGAATACAGTAGCAACAACAGTAGACGCATTTACGTTGTAAGTATTTTGCGTTCCTGAAACTGCTGACGAATTGTCTGCGTATGCAGTAGTCGCTGTGTTGGATTTAACAATATTTATTCCTGCAACTTTAATTATTGTTCCATCAGAATAAATACCATTTTGACCTCCAAAATCCCTATTCAAAATCTTATCATCTTGAACCAGTTTGTAATAAATTGAAGGCTTCACAACACAAAACCTATCCACGCTAGGTACATCATTTGCATCCATAGCACTTGCACAGTCGAAGATGGATTGAATAAGTGATGTTGCGTTTGTATCTGCATCCGCATCAACAACTTTAGTTCCAGCTCCGCCACCTGTGTAGTTAGCAGACGCTCTTGAAGCTAATACAACAAGTTGAAGTAAATTCTTATCAACTGTATTTGCCAAAGCTCTTCCTTGCTCGGATGTATAAATACTTCTTACATCATAGTGGTTTTTTGCTTCGTCAAGATTTGACAAGAAAGAATGACTGATTAACAGGTCATCAATGTTGATTACTTTTTCAACATGTCTGACTGCTGTACCAACTATTTCTTCTCCAACTGCATGATAAGAGGCACTTGTAGTTCCAATTACTGGAAATTGTGCTGACTTACCATTTTGTATTTGCCGTACCATAGACATGTTCAGCATTTGATTTTCTCTTGTAAAAGTGGCGAGGACTTCTCCGCTCCATACTTTTAAAAAGAGTTCATTAACTGAACCGGCTAGGTTTGATTGACCCAAACGAGAAACTGTAGCATTAGCCATAATTTCTCCATTTAGTTAGTTAGTTATAAAACCATCACATATTTTCAAAAAGTTCTCTCAATTATATTATCCGCAAATAATAACATGAGGCAGTTTTTATCTTCGTGAGGCTCACACCTCTTTAAAAAGTGTGTGTGATTATTTTGTAAATTTATCCATAATATTTAAACCAAAGCTACCACAATATACAACTAATACAGCATATAATAGTTCTGATGGTGCTGATTTAATTATTTGAAAACCTTTTATCATATAAGGTTGAAGTGCAGGTATAAAACATACAGCTATACCAATAGTAGTAAAGATGGTTAGCCACTCATCTTTCCACGAGGTAGTAGAAGCCTCTACTTGTGCAACTTGCACAGTTTTAGCGGCTTCTATTTCTGCTATTCTTTCAATCTTTTTTATTTCTAAATAATGTTTTGCTTCTCCTATAGTCTTATCAATTACTATAGATGTAATAGGATTTTTAATTAAATTAACTAAAAACCCCCACATTAGACTACCGATGATAATTTAATTTTATCTTCTACAGATTTTCTAAATGCTGGGTCTGCATTATATTTAGGATTATTCATATCAGATAACATTTCTGCAACTGATTGATAACCTAAAGAAGCATTTGATTTAGAACCTGATAATAAATTTGGTTCTCTAGTTCCATTTCTGTATCTAGCATTTACACCAGCAACAGCTAATTGTATTTGTTCTAATGAACCATTAGTTAATAAATCATTAAAGGTATCTATTTCTGAAGCTTCTAAATTTTCTGAAGCCCATTGAACCATATTTTTATAATTATCTTCTCCACCTACAGTAGCCATAATTGAAGCATCATTTTTATCACTAATTGCTCTTTGACCTTGAATGTAAGCATTTACTAAGTTTCTATCAAAACCTAATTTTTCTAATTCTTTAAAACTATTTTCTGATATTTCTCCTGATTGAGCATACTCATCATAAAACTTTTCTAATTTATTAGATTGAATATTTGTATCAGTATCAATCTTCATATCTTTTGGAGATTGTTTTGTAGAAAATTTTTGTTCAAGTTCTTTATAAGCTTTTGCTAAATCTTCTACATTATTAAATTTGTCCGGTAACCAATTTGGTCTATCAGAAATCTCACTTTTAACTTCCGTTGTTTGAGTTTCTTGTTTAGCTTGTAAATTAGTTTCCAGTTCTTGAGCTGATTGTTCAAGAGTTGGACTTGCTTGTGTATTAGTTAGTGTTACTGTTTCCACCATGTTTACTCCTTATTGTTGATTGTTACCTTGCATATAGGCTAATGTCTCTCCTATTGCTTGAGCAGGAACATTTCCTGCTATCTTTTCTCCAGCATTTACTAATGCTTGATTTTGTTGTTGTGCCATCATTTGTTCTTGTTTTGCTATCATTTCATTTTGTATTTCTTGAGGACTTTTAATTAATCCTTTTGCTTCAATACCATCTGCTAATGCAAGTCTGGATATTGCTTCAGTTACATTAACGTATTGTTGTATTGTTTGTCCTCCAAGTGTTGCACTTAATGTTTGTAAAAATAAAACTAATTTATTTCTATCTGTAGTTCTTCCCAAAGCTTCAATACCTGTAATTACTTTTGGAGATACAATACCTTTTGGTAGTTCTGGTAATTTTTTAGATTTTTGTAAAACATTTATTTTTCTTTTTACAAAAGGTAATTGAAATTCTTGACTTAATATTCCGTAAATACCACCTAAACTATCTTGTAATTCTTGAGCAACATAACGTACCTCTTCTGCGGTTGTTCTTTCACTATTTCTAACAACTGAAGCATTTAATAAAAATGCGTAAGATAATCGTTGTTCTATCTTATTTGCGGCTTCATACGTTACTCTAAAATCAGCAAATTTTTGTAATTGTAAAACTGTAACATCATTAGCACTTCCTTCAATGATTGCTCCATTTTCGCTTTCAGCTAAAGCTTGAGCTCTTGTTGTTCCATTAGGAGCTACTAAGAATAAACATTTAGCAGATGCACTAGCGCCTTCTACAATAGCTTTTGTTAAACCTTCTAATGAAATTAAATCTCCTAAATATTCCTCAACATACGAACGTCCATAATCTTCATTGTCTACTTTAATCATTCGTAAAGGTATGTATGGAGATTTGTCTATATCAAATGTACCAACACTTTCTGGTACTGTAATTCCTTTTACTTCTTGATGTATATAAAATTTATTTTTTTGTCTTTTTACACATGTATATAAATCACAAACACTATCCTCATTATATTGATTATTAGTTGAAGATAACATTTTCTGTATATCAAGTGGTAAAGCATGATGAGCTATACTTTCTTTTGTAATAATTTCTAAAACATTACCTATTGGGTCTCTATCAATAACATAATGGGATAATGGAAATACTCTTACACCTTCTTTAGTTACATATAATAAAACATTACCACCAACAATAAGATGTTTAAGTGCTTCAAATATTGACACTCTATCATTAGATATTTCAATATCATTCATAACTGCTTTTTCAACTTCAGCAAGTCCAATGTCTATTTGTGTTTTTAAATTTTCGTCTTGTTCTATTTCTTTAAGTGCAAAGTTATCAATACCTAATCTAAAAAATGGAGAGTTAGGAGGTAATAAACTTAATAAAAGTTTTGATGATAAATTATTTACACCTCTAGCTCCAATACCTTGATATGTAGTTTCAAATTTATTTGATGATGTAGAACCACTATCTGGTATAAGAGTAGGTATTGTTAATTTACTACATTCCCTAGCTCTCTCTAAATACAATTCTCTTATAGAAGCTTTTTTTCTATATCTGCTTTCTATTGATGTATAGTTAGTGTTTCCACTAATATACGCATTTTCCATTTTATAATCCTCCGACTATAGGTATTCTAAGCACAGATGAGCCTATTCTTTTTTTGTCGTAAGATGACGCTTTGTTCATATCTCTTCCATCAGCTTCACTAAATCCAGCAGGTTTTGGACTGCCTTGTGTCATAGCTGTTATTGGTGGTGGAGGAGGAGCAATAGGTTCAGGAGGCGGTGGCGCAGGAATTGGCCTTGACATACACATATATTATTTCTCCATTATATTGTTTGATTGTTCAGCGTGTTTTTGATGTAAAAATCTAACAACGCTTCTTTGTCCGATACGATAATGAATTTCTTTAAGTTCCATATTTATTTCCGGAGTTTTTTCTGGAAATAGTAAGTCTAAAGCATCCAATAATTCTTTTGTAATTACTGGTAATTTTGCTTGATTTTTATTCATATATCTAAAGTGTCCTGTTGTTAGCTAATTATAGTCTCTTTCAAGGATAATATTTAGGTAATGTATGGCCTTTAATATGTCTTGTTTTTTTCCTTTATGTTTATGTCGGCATACATATTTAACCACACAACCTTCTGCAAAAAGTAAATGATTATCATTTATAAATTTTGATGGCTGTATAGCCATTGTTTTATAATGAGAACCACCAACTTGTTGTTTAAAAACTTTAGACACTAGGAGGTAACCATAAAATTGGTTTTTGTTTTAGACTATCCCAATCTGTTGTTCTTAATATTCTTGCTAATCTTGCTTGTGTAAGAGCATAATTTTCATCAAGTTCAGCCCTTTTATATTCAGCTATTACTGCTTTCCACATATCTGGAAGTTTTTTATTTATATTAGCTAATACTCTTTGTGCCTTAACTGCACCTACATTAGGACATCCACCAAAATTATCTGTTAAATCTCCAACTAATGTTTGATACATAAAATTATAATCTGCTGTTTGTTCATCAACTATTTCTGTACTGTTATCATGTATAAAATGATGAAGAGCCGGTATAGTTCTCATATCTTTGTCTGAAGATAAAATAATACAATTATCTTTATATTCTTTTGATGTAGCTAAAATACCTAATACATCATCTCCTTCTAAATATTTATAAGAAATAGTTTTATAATTTTTTGTAATGTATTCTTTAAGAGGTTTTACAACTATTGGCTTTCTAACTTTTTTTCTATGAGATTTATATTCTGGAAATATTGATTTTCTAAAATTATCTTTATCATCCATAGCAATAATAACTTCATTACAATTTAATATTTTTTTATAATAATTTATTGCATTATCAAGTAATTCTTTACCTAATTTTAAATCTGAATGAAGTGTCCATATATCATCTTCCCATTGTATTGGTTCTTCAATACCACTTGCTATTTTATAAACAAATACAGAACCATCTACTAATAATTTTCTTTTCTTTCTTTTAATTTTTCCTACCATTTATAACCCCTTTATTTTTATTAATTTAATTATGTTGTGCGTTGGTATCGTTGTTGAATTTGCACAATCACTTATAGCTTTATTATTTTCATCAAAACTAATATCCGCAACAAAACGATAACAATTATTTTTTTTAGAAATTAACCACCCTGCTGTTACACAAACGGATGGTTTAGAATTTTTAATAATCTCTAAACTTTCCCAAGATGAATTACTGTTTGTATCAATCCAATATGCTAAATAAAAATTATAAGGAAATATTTTTTTAGTTAATCTTGGGTAATTTTTTTTTTCTTTTAACATCTACTATTCTCCAAAAATCAATGAAATCTGTCATAGGAATAAGCACACACTTAGATGCTTTGTTATCCCCAAGCATCCTTAAAAATTTGTTTAAATTGTTTTCTTTCTTTTTTTTAAATATAAATTTTCTTACAATCTTTTTTAAAATATATGTCTCAACTATAATAAAGCCTATAATTACATCGTTATATGTAAATGAATGACACCAATATTTAGCTTTAGTAGCTTTTATTCCAGATTTTTTTCCATAACTCTCAAGTTCAATACAAATATTTCCAGACTTTCTCCAAAAATCTCTTTCGTGTTTACATTCAAATCGGTCAACAATACCTAATATTTTAGCAATAGATTTTTCATGTAGCTTGCCTTTACGCAAATCAAAATCAAAATCTTTGTTATTGTTATACATTAAAAAAGTTTCTATAAATGTTGTTTTAACTAGCCCTCGTGGTGAAATTGGTAGACACAAAGGACTTAAAATTCTTGCCGCTTGCGGAGTGCCAGTTCGAGTCTGGCCGAGGGCACCAATAATTTACTAATGTGTTTGTGACCAATTCTGTCCGATTTTATATTGAGCGTCTAATGGACATCTTAATTTAAAATAATCTCCAGCTTCTTTAATTGAAGCTACTGATAATTTACCAACGTCATCAGCATAAGAAGATAAACATTGTAACTGTAACTCATCGTGAATATGAGCAACCATAGAAACAATTTCTTTGTCATATTTTTTTTCTTTAAATTTGTTATGTAAAATTACTGTTGCTTGTTTCATTAACAATCCTCCAGCAGATTGTATTAATGTATTAAGACTAGAGTGTTCACTACGAATATGTAGTTTACGTTTGTCAAGTCCATATAAAAATTTTTGATTATTAACTGTAGAAATAATATCATCTCTTAAAAATTTTAATGCAGGAATATTTTTAAATAATTTAAACTTTATTTCTCTTCCTTCTTTATTAGTGCCACCAACAATCGCACCAAGTTTTTTATCTCCGATACCATACACCACACCATATATAACCCTTTTTGCCAAATCACGATTGGATAATCCGATAGCTCTTTGATTGGAGGTATGTATATCGCCTTCCAAAAGATTTTTCCCAAAGTCTCCATTATCGTAACGAGCCAAATAATGTGCAAGACAACGAAGCTCAAGACCACTAGCATCACAGCCGATAAGAACGTAGCCAGTAGGAGCATAAAATAAACTACGACATTCTTTGCCGTATGGTACAGATACCGAAGGCACTTGTGTAATATTAGGTCTTTGATGAGTGCAACGCCCAGTAATAGTTCCGCCAACAATAACTTGCCCATGTAATTTTCCGTTCTTCTCTAACTTTAGCCAAGCGTAATCTCCTTCAGCTAATTGAGCTATTCTTTTTTGTATTAAAAAATGTTCTGATAATAATTTTGCCTCCGGATAGGGAAGAGTATCTAAAACTGTTTCATCAACTTTAGGCTTTCCATCTGGAGTAAATTCTTGTGGTTTCCATCCTTTTTGCATTAATCTATCCGATATATGGTCTCTTGAATTAGGATTGAAAATAACGTCCTCAAATTTTTCTACTGGCTTACCTTTAATATAACCCTTAGTTTTATTGTCTCTTTTAGGTACAAATATACCAATAGACTTGCTCCAATTTGGGAAGGCTAAAGCTAGTTTTTTCTCTAACTCTAGCCTTCGAGACGCAAGTGAGGCGTACAGCTTCTTTGCAGAAGCCACATCAAAATAAAATCCATGTGCTTCTTGTTGAATTATGCACTTAGCAAATTCATGCTCAAGCTTTATAGCCTCTTGTGAATAGTTCTGTTTTACAATTAACTTGTATA
>Ga0194115_10003408_pt1 | contig 17913 bp, 21 predicted proteins | sample TA2MahsurfametaG_3_FD_148656 | JGI IMG/M metagenome (GOLD analysis project Ga0194115, IMG submission 148656) | Freshwater microbial communities from Lake Tanganyika, Tanzania - TA2015002 Mahale S4 surface | ecosystem: Environmental > Aquatic > Freshwater > Lake | place: Tanzania: Lake... | reverse complement strand
TGATATGTAGATCTAACGGAGAATTCACATGAGAATCACAGAGAGCAGGATCAGGTGGATCATCCGTGAGGAAGCACATCGGATCTTGAATGAGGGGGCTGATGAAGATAAGGTTCGACGCAGCCTGTCTGTCGTTCAGAATGCCCTTCGTAACTACGGCGCACCAGCGAACATTCCAAACATTGATGGCGACCTCGCCGACGCCATCGAGGGCGCTGCGGATGCAGATCTCGTATATGAAAGGTTCAATGAAATAAGGGGCGTCGCCCTGTTCCTGGTCGGAAAATTAAGATCCGCGCAGGCCGTGCTGCTGGCGGAGGAGCGTGGTGACATCGAGATCAGGCCACAGTCAAGAAGAGATTGAGGCGTGAGCCAGCGAATATTTGGATGATCTAGATGCCTGGGAGCTAGAGAGTGACATTATGACAAGAATGGCTCGCGGAGGTCGTGTGCCGCCTCAGCGTGCATCGAGATGGGGTGACTGGTCCCCCGAAGAGATTCAGGTGGTTCTTGATCTTATCATGGACATGACAAAGGGCCGTAGAGGAGGCATGTGATTAGAATTCGCCATACATAGATCCATGGATACCCTCCGACTGCTTATTCGACACACAATTCTCGCAGAAGCTCGCAAATCGAAGCTGCCACCCGGTCCCTTGCCTCCGATTGTCACCACGCCCGAGTACACCCAGGTTGAACTCCCAATGATCAAGACATTCTCTGATCTAGAGGATGAGACAGGTGAGGACATTGAGCAGTGGCTCGGCAGTGATCTATTTGGTAGTGAGGAGTATCCCGGAGGCATTCAGCGTCTGTCTGGCTGGAAGGATCCCAAAGATCCGTATAGGAAGGCATCCGCGATCTCAATGGCGATGGACCTTGCAGCCAGTGAGGATCCTATCCAGAGAAAAAAAGGAAAAAGTCTGTTGCAGAAGATGCGAAGCAGGATGAGACCAGATCAGTTCTCTCGACTTTCATATAATCCGGATGATGCACCTGTAGATTATTAGGATTGTTTCTGGATTTAATAATTTTTCGAAAGAAATAAAAATCTAGACAATATGTAAAAATACTGGAGAATTTAGATGTCTATTTCTCGTCAACGGATCCTTCAGATTATTAATGAAGAGCTTGGCCGCGTTATTTTTAAGTCAGATAAATATTTCTTGTTTATCTCAACACGGAGATGAGATGAGAACACGAAGAGACGAGGAACAGATTCGAGAGCTGATCCGGGAGACATTGCAGCAGGAGGGCCTGCTAGACGACATCAAGACAGGCGTAGGCAAAGCCTACGACTATGTCGCATCACTAATCGGAGTAAAGGAGCCCACGAAGCCTGGGATCCTAAAGGCACTGGATGACCTAGCACCGGATGCCCCGCAAACCTCAGGCTCGATCATCGGGTCCGGCCTGGGGAGTTACAGTGCAGCGCTGCGAGATGCGCTCCTCGGCGTCATGGCAACACCTGGCAAGATCAATGCTCTGATCATCGGTGATAGTCAGGCTGGCGGTCCCCTCGGAGCAGAGATCGCCCGGGACCTCGAGGCGCTAGGCTACGGAACAAAGATCACAGCCGAGGCCGGTAGCTCAGGTGCCTCAATCGCAACCAAGATCAGCCAGGATGCGAAGGGCTTTGATCTTGTGGTCGCCATCTTTGGCGGCAACGACTCCAGCGAGTCTGTGGCTGTGAATGCGCTAGAGGCGATGTACAAGGCCTGCCAGGAGGCAGGCGCTCACCTGATCGCTGTTGGCCCGCCGCCCGCCACCAAGATCACAGATATCGGGATGGCAAGAACTGTCTTCGGTGACAATGTGAAGGGTGCTAATTCTCACCTCACCAGGGATGGCGGAGACTACGCTGAGCGGAGAATTGCAATTGCGCAGGCGATTGATAGCGCCGCCCGTGGGCGGGACGGACTATCAAGCTTTGGAATCGCATCTCGCATCCCAGCCGATCAGTATCCCGAACAGCCCGACGGCATTCATTGTAGAGAAGGCGCCGACGCCATCGCCGACCAGATCTTGAATGCTGTTGGAATTAATGACATCACAGTAAGGCTGAAGAGCAGGATCAGCGATGTCGAGAGAGAATACTCCGCGGCATCACAGCAGGATTACGGCGGATTCTTTGCAGGCGGTTCAACACCTGTCACAGATCGAGTCTCACAGAGCAGCAGGATTGACCTGAGAAACGACCAGATTGAGATGATGAGAGTGATTGAGCAGGTCCTGCAATCAGAGGGATTCAAACAGGCTGGGATCGCTGCCGCTTTTGCCAATGCCTGGCAAGAGAGCAGATTTGACCCAAAGGCGGAAGGTGACAGCGGCCACTCGATCGGCCTCTTCCAGCTTCACGATGAGGGCGTAGGCAAGGGAATGTCTGTCGAGGAGAGGCAGGATCCGATCATCAACACCCGCGCGATCGCTAGCGCAGCCAAGAATTCCAATTTCATGCAGTACATGAGAGAGACTGATGACCCTCAGATCCTGGCTGCTGCATTCAGCAAGTATGTCGAGCGACCCAGGGACAAGCTAGGCAACATGCGCGATCGAGCTGAGACAGTTCGTGATATGCTTGGGCTCGAGGATGTCGAATCACCCGGTGTGATGTCGGTCTAGATCTCGTGCGACCCTCGCTCTCTATGTTATGATGAAAGAGCAAGGTGGCGGGGATGGACCTCGCCTCGGAGGTTAGAATGGATAACGTCATCTCTGGTTTCCAGAAGCTCATGGCCGTCGATCACATCGCCTGGGCCGACGGTCCCGGGTGGCTCCTGGGCCTGATGGTCGCCTGGGTCGTGATGATCGCGTTCGCGGCGAACATCTCTCGAACCTGATTCACAAGTACCCCGGGTGCTGTAGGATTCTGAATGCCATCGATCGGTGCAATTCTCTGGGGCGTCCTGACGATCTGGGACATGTGGCGGGCGCTGCGAGCGAACGATCCCACCTGGGCGCTCGTGCTTCGCGGGAGCTGGTCGCTGCTCACCGTGCTCCTGATCGCGGGCGGCTGGGGAACAGCGTTCCTGATCGCCACTGTGCTCATGTACTCCGCCGTCCTCCTGCTGGTGGGCCTATCGCTCCTGGTGATGCCACCGCCCCTGGCGAGGGATGTGGCGCGGGTGGTGATCGAGATCGGATTCACAATCGCTTTCGCGGCGCTCTGCTGGGCGCTGAGCTAAGGAGGAGAGAGTGGTCGGTGAAGTTGTAACTCTCAAGCAGAAGTACGTCACCCGCTTCGGGACCGAGTGGCCCAAGGGGACAGAGCTCGAAATTGAACAGAGACTGAGGCAGGGATGGCAGATCGGCTACAAGACCCGGGACGGGCGGGTGGGGACCCAGAGCATCCGCAGAGAGGAGCTCCCGCCCGAGGTGGTGACCATGCTCGAATCACACGGCAAGCTGTAGGTCTCTGGGTCCTCGACACGCTGCTGAAGGCAGCGCTGATCCTGTTCTGGAATGCTGTGTTCACAGCGCTGCTAAAGTTCTGCGGTTGGTGATATGTACAGTCATCGAGAGAATCACATGAGAATCAAGGGATCAGAGCTTAGGAAGATCATCAAGGAAGAGATCAGCAGGATGAATGAGGGAATCGTGCCTGGCAAGGACGATCCCATCAGTGTTTCCTACAGAGTCGCGGTGCCCGGTGATTTAGAGACCCTTGAGGCCATCCAGAAGCAGCGGGCCGATGCCGCGAAGCTGGCAGTTGAGGAGGCTGAGGAAGATTACCCGGGATACGTCTGGAAGCTTCGCTCTGAGTTCGAGGGTGACATCGGCATGGTGCTCCGCAAGGGCCCAAGGTTCTCGGGCGACAAGCACGAATACTTAGTCTTCCTCGACGGCAGCCCAGCGCGACGTACACGCGGTCCGATGCCTGGCGGCCAGAAGTATGCCGCTGCGATGGGGGATGATTAACTCTCTGATGAGCCCTACGGCTCATACGAAGACGAGCGCTGAGCGAGACACTAGGCGCGGCGAGCTGCAGGAGACATTGCGGGCTGGCGCCCGATGTGCACCATGTGGATGGGATCCCGACCTAATGGGCGCGATCTGGCGCTGTCCTGGGCCATAGTTAGAAGGGGAGGCACAAGATGGCGATTGAGACAGGAACGGCGGTAAGAACAGTCTCACCCGATAAGTGGAAAACTTGGGGCTGGATCAGCGCGGAAGGCGGGATCAAGCGGGTTCTGCTGGACCCGAGCAGGGTGTACACAGTGACAATCGCATCATCTCGGTTCAAGCGGGCGGACGGCACCTATCAGTCAGTGACTAAGATGACCTGCCCGGTGACAGGCGTTGAGGTGATGGCTGAGAAAACTGCGATCATCGAGCACATGTAGCATCACAAGAAGCTCTTCCATGGGAATCACTGAGAGGCAGCTTCGACAGGTCATCCGCGATCTCAATGGCGATGGACCTCGCCGCGAGTGCAGATCCTGAGAAACGTGTGAAGAGGCAAAGACTTCTCCAAAAGCTGCGAAGTAGAATGAGACCTGATCCTTTCTCAAGGATTTCTTACAACCCGGATGATATGCCTGGCGACTATTAATCTTTGGGATCTGCGCAGCTGTTGAATAATATGTAAAAGTACTGGATAATTGAGATGTCCATTTCACGTCAAAGAATACGTCAGATCATCAAGGAAGAGCTTAGTCGAGCGCTCACCGAAGTCAAAGATAGCGCATTAGATAAGTAATATTCAGAATATCTTCAGTCTCAGCACGGACATTTTACTTCGCCTGAGGGGCTTCCCGCATCGATGCGTCCTCACAGGAAAACTGCTAGCGATTCTGATCGTGCCAGGGCAGCTGCTTACAGTTCTCAAGTATACTCGGGCACGACTCCAGAGGAAGAAGAATTATATGCCAGATTTCTTGAATCAGATGATGATTTAGTGAAAGAGGTTGATCAGGAAGGCGAAGAAGAAGATGAACCACTATCCGCTGTTAAACTCATAATTAAGGATTTGGATCTAGATGTCGTGTACAATGATGCCGAAACTGGATCGCAACAGGCGGACATTAAAGTTAATTTCACATGGGATGATTCACCAGAAAGTGCATTGTTTACTATTGTTTCTTTTTCGGAGACACGAACAGATATTGTTGAGAGAATAGCTGAAGAGATTAACTTTGCAATTAATCTTAGTCAAGAAACAGATAATGAGAATTATGTCAATGATCGACAGGTAAGGAGAGCACTAGGAAAGAATCTTGCCTTCCTTATGAATCAAATGGAAGAATTGCAGGAAGAGTACGATGATCAACAGGCACGCTATCTGTAGGCAATAAATAGCTTTACTATTTGTCCTGCTACGGCATTTGCCTCATCTTCAAAAAATCCGCCCACATCTTTGATCTCTGTGCGACCAAAAAAATCGTTCATACCTTGACGCATGTGAACCATCTCGTGCGCAATTGATCGGCAGATATCATGCGGGTGTCTACCAAGTGTATAGATGACAAGCTCGTTTGTGTTGGGGTTGAAGTACGCTGTCGTCTTAATTCCGTGACTCTCTTTATCACCAGTCAGGATGACAGCGTAGTTGAGCGAATCTATTCCCAGGTAATCTGCTGAGAAAATGCAAAACTGACAGATGGTGGCAATTCCATCCTCGTCTTGTCTACATCCTTTTTCTACAATTACTTTTCTCATCTGTGTTCTACCTTTTTCATCTGTTCCAAAATAGGATCTGTTCGACAAAAAATACTGTCATTTCTAAATATGTAGCTATAGAACGAATCAACATATCGATGTATTATTCTAATGTCCTGAGGAGTAAGCTTGTCAATCTTTCGCGAGCACAAGACGTCAGCAGATCGATCTGCCTCTGACCGTTCTCGACACAAGAAGAAGATTGAAAAAGCTATTCGCGATGGAATCACCGACATCATCTCCGAAGAATCAATCATCGGACAGGATGGAAAGAAAAGGATTAAAATTCCAGTCCGAGGAATCAAAGAATGGCAGTTCGTCTATGGAGACAACGTTGGCCAAAAGAAGATTGGATCTGCTCCTGGTCAGGACATTGAGCAAGGTCAGGTTGTTAAAAAAGGTCAGCAGCAAGGCCAGGGAAGCGGAAACAAGGCCGGAAAGGAAAAAGGAGAGGAGGCATACGAGGTAGAGATATCGCTAGATGAACTTGCCGAATATCTCTTTGATTCACTCAGCCTGCCAGATCTTGATAAAAAGCGCCTCAAGACAATCATGCAAGAGAAGCCTCGTCGGCACGGAACTAGAACGACTGGAATTCAACCGAGACTTGATAAGAAGCTCTCTTCAATTGAGAGAATAAAGAGAAAAGCTGCTGCAAAAAGAGCGGGCGAGATTGAGAAGAATCCTGAGACTGGTGAAGAAATCTTCCCGTTTCATGATAATGATCTCAGGTATCATCACATCAAATCAAAGCCAAAAGAGTCATCAAGTGCTGTTGTGTTTTTCATGATGGATGTGTCAGGATCAATGACAAAGGATATCAAATACATGGCAAGATCCTTCTTCTTTGTCCTGTATCAATTCCTTCGATACAAATATGAGAATCTTGAGATTGTATTCATATCTCACACGACTGAGGCTCGAGAGGTTGATGAGGATTCCTTCTTTAAGAGAGTTGAATCAGGTGGGACCTACATAAGTTCCGCACCTGCTCTCGCAAGAGAGATTGCCCTAAAGCGTTTTCACCCTTCTTCGTGGAACATTTACGCTTTTCATTGCACTGATGGAGATAACTGGCCCGAGGATAATCAGCGTGCCAAAAAAGAATTTTCTGAACTTGCTGAGATATCACAGATGATCGGTTATTCTGAGATTTTAACAGGTGTTCGTTCTGATGGCACATGGAATGAAGATGTTGAGAAGACAGTCTGGGGAAGCCTTGTATCTCTCAAGGACAGCAAGTTTAAGATGAATGTCATCAAGAATGCGCAGGACATTTGGCCTGTATTTAAGAAGCTTTTTGGAGGAACTGAAGATGTCTGATTGGACCATGGAGGATCTTGCCGATTGGGACAGAAGGATATGTCAGGTCTCCAAGGAGAGCGGTCTAGATTGGTATGAGATTGCATACGAGACATGCGATTACTTTGAAATGATTGGAAACATGTCATATCATGGCATGCCATCTCACTTCTCTCACTGGTCTTATGGAAAGTCATTTGAGAGAACTCATCACATGTACAACGCAGGCGCTGAAGGATTGCCGTACGAGCTTATCATCAATTCGAATCCTTCCATTGCATACTTGATGCTTGAAAATCCGCTCTATCTTCAGGTTCTGATTATGGCGCATTGTGTAGGTCATTCTGACTTCTTCAAGATGAATAGAACATTTAAAGATACTGATGCTGATAATATTACAGCAAGATTTAGAAGCGCACGCTCCAGAATTCAATCCTATATTGAGGATCCTTCAATTGGAATTGAGAGAGTTGAGAAATTAATAGATTCATGTCACAGTATTCAATATCAGATTGATCGAAGAGGAAGATTTAGGAGAGAGGAGAGAGATCTAGTTGATTATTTCTGGAAGGATAGTAAGAATACAAAAAATCTTAAAGATACTGATCAGATTAAGCATCCAATAGCTCCTGAGTATGATCTTCTTCTATTCTTACAGGAAAATTGTAAAGAACTAAAGACTTGGCAGAAAGATGTAATAGAGATCATTAGGGGAGAATCTCTCTACTTCATGCCGCAGATCAGGACAAAGGTAATGAACGAGGGCTGGGCAAGTTTCTGGCACTATCGCACGCTGAATCAGCTTAGCCTACCTGACAGCATGCACATACCGTTTTTGAGGATTCACAATTTAGTTCTCAGACCCTGGGGAGGATCAATAAATCCATACCACCTTGGGTTCGAGCTCTTCAAGAAGATAGAGCAAGAGAGAGGAATTGAAGAATGTTTTATTGCAAGGGAGGTTCACAATGACGAGTCTTTCATCATGCAGTATCTGGATCGAGAAATTTGTGAGAGGCTTAATCTTTTCACTTATTCATCAAAACAGCGGAATGGAGACTGGACAATTGATGATTTATCAGATGAGGACGGATGGAAGGTGTGCCGTCAGACTCTTCTAAATTCTGTAGCTGGGAATAGCATCCCTATCATTTACGTCGATGAGGTCAAGAAGGATACTTTGATACTTGCTCACGAGCACGACGGAAGGGATCTTGAGCTCGACTATGCTGATAATTGTGTGAAAAATATCAGTGAGATCTGGGGCGGTCCAGTCAAGCTAGTAACAGAGATCGAGGACGAATATTTTGAAATCTGAGAGGTCTAACATGGATTTTCTAAAGCTTATCAAACAGCAAAGAGCAGAGGGCCAGAAGGAAGCATGGACAGGAACTCTGGTGGACTATCTGGAGATCCTAAGGGAGAATCCAGACATTGCCAAGCTATCAGCGCGTCGACTCTTCGATTCAGTTGCGTCTTATGGAATAGAGTCGATGAATGAATCAGACCCTCGTTGCAAGAAGCTATTTGATGGTGACAAACTTAAGATCTACGACTACTTTAAAGATGATTTTTATGGACACGAGAGAGTCATTGCCAAGATCATGAGATTCCTTAAATCAGCTTCTCTCAAGGGCGAAGAGAGCCGACAGGTTCTTCTGCTCATGGGACCTGTTGGTTCCGGAAAGTCAGCGCTTGCAGATGCTGTCAAGAAGGCCCTTGAGAAGGCTGCAGAGCCAATATTTCACCTCGAAGGCTGCCCAGTTCGCGAGGAGCCTCTCCACCTGTTGCCACGTTCTCTCAGAGATCAGTTCGAGAAGGCACTTGGTGTCCACATAGAAGGAGATCTTTGTCCAATCTGCCGTCACAGGCTGATGGAAGAGTTCAAGGGCGAATATGAAAAGTTCCCAATTGTGAGGAGCGGATTTTCTCAGAGAGGCCGTCGCGGTATTGCTGTGGTTCCTCCGATGGATGCAAACTCTCAGGACGTCTCGGCTCTAATTGGATCTGAAGATATATCAAAGCTTGATAAGTACTCCGAGAATGATCCTCGAGTCCTCTCTCTTGACGGTGCTTTCAACGTTGGTAATCGCGGTGTGGTGGAGTTCGTTGAGATCTTTAAGAATGAGATTGAGTTCCTCCACACGATCATTACAGCTACCCAGGAGAAGAATGTTCCTACTCCTGGAAAGAATGCAATGCTCTACTTCGACGGAGTCATCATCTCGCACTGCAATGAGTCTGAATGGAACAGGTTTAAGTCCGAGCATACCAATGAGGCCATTCTCGACCGTGTTGTGAAGATCGAGGTTCCATATGTCCTAGAGCTTACTCAGGAGATGAAGATCTACGACAAAATGCTACGTAGATCAGACTTCAGGTACCATCTGGCACCGCATACCATCAAGGTTGCAGCAATGTTCTCAGTGATGAGCCGACTAAAGTCTTCACAGAAGTGTGATCTTCTCACCAAGATGAAGATCTACGATGGACAGGAGGTTGTTGAGAAGGGACGCACAAAGAAGGTTGACATTAAGGACCTTCGCGATGAGGCCAAGAATGAGGGAATGGATGGTATCTCCACCCGCTTCATCACCAAGGCGATTGACTCTGCGCTCACAGATTCTGATAAGGGCTTTATTACCCCGATGCGAGTCATTGATGCACTCATCAAGCAGGTGAAGGAGCAGGTTGTTGACGAGGAGAAGAAGAAGAATTATCTCGAAATACTTCAGAAGCTTATTCGTGAGGAATATCTGAAGATACTAGAAGGTGAGATCGCTAAGGCTTTTGTCACTGCATACGAGGAGCAGGCTCAGTCGCTCTTTGACAATTACCTTGACAATGCAGAGTCTTTTACCACAAAGCAGAAGCTAAAGGATCGTGTCACAAACGAGGAGCGCGAGCCTGATGAAAAGTTTATGAAGGCAATTGAGGAGCAGATTGGAATTGTTGGATCTTCACGCGATGGATTCCGAGCTGATGTCACAGCCTACATGTTTGCCAAGGTTCGACGCGGACAGAAGGTTGATTATAAATCCTACGAGCCTCTAAAGGAGGCAATTGAGAGCTATCTCATTGCCACTGTCAAGGATCTGGCAAGGATTGTAACCAAGTCCAAGAGCCGAGATAATGAGCAGCAGAAGAAGTACTCTGAGATGGTTGAGACTATGGTCAAGGACTATGGATATACACCAGAGTCAGCTGAGGAGATTATCACTTTTGCAGCTAATAATCTCTGGCGAGACAGCTAATTTTAAAAGTCTGAATCTTGTCTATAATAGCAATAGATGCATACAAGACTTTTGAATGAAAACGAAGTAGCCAGAAGGGTAAAAAAAGCCTGCGAAGACATCAGTCAAATATGCAATTCTGGAGATTCATTTACTTCTCTTGGATATCACAGAGATCCAGTTCAGACTCTTATCATGAGAAGAGGATCAAATCAGGATTCTCTGGTTACTCCAATCATAGAATCTTCTGCGATCCAAGCAGAGAAACAAGCTGCTGGTGCAGGTGAGCTTTTTCTAAAAATATTTGCTCAGGAAATGTCAAGTGATGTCATTCGAAGATCTATTGGATTAGGATCTGATAAAGAGTGGGATGATATACTTTTTTCAATAGAAAAATCTAGTATTCCCGCTAGGAAAAGAGATATTTCAGCATTGTTTGATTCTGCCGGAAGTACATTTAGAATAATTATTGAAAATTTTTTTGAAATAGCTTGTGCAGACGATAAGGTAATGGTCAGAAAATCTGCCGCTAGTTTAACTAGCATCTCTAGAGATTCAGGATACACATTCGAAAACCTCGGAATAGATCCAAGATTCTTTTCCAGGGGACAGTGGAGCAAAAATAGTGTTAGATGCGTATTGATTGATGGAATTATTGAGAGCGTGAGTGAGATTCACAGCTTTCTTGAAGAAGTTTCAAAATCAAAGACTCCCTGTGTAATTTTCTGTCTCGATGCGCTTCCTGATGTGCATGAGACACTAGTTAAGAACTTTCTAATCGGAAATCTTGATGTTATACTTGTTAAAATTCCTATTGATGAATTCAACATCAATACAATGGTTGATCTTGGAATGATTCTTTGTGTAGAGCCGATAAGCGCGAGCAAGGGTGACTCAATAAGTCTAGGAATAAAAAATCAGATATCTTTTGCTGATAAATTTTCAATTTCAAGAGGAAAAATAGGCATAGAGAGGAGAGAAACAAATGAGAATGTGAAAAATCACATTCTGAATCTTAGAAAAAGGATTGATGATAATATTAATCTTGCTCAAATTCTTGAGCCTAGAATAAGAAATTTGAGTTCATCAACAATAAGAATAAGTGTAGGAGTTGATGATCTGAAAAGAGATCCAAACTTGATAGAGAAACTTGATCGAACATTTAGATCTCTTCCGAAAATAATAAAGTCAGGGTTTATTGAAAAAAATGAGCTTAAAGGGTTTTCTTCTTCAAAGATAGATCTATTATTCGATAAGAACAATGTGGAACCCGCTGAAATGGTTGTACAAGCTATCAAGGTTTTTCTCTCGACGAGAAATTCCATCGGAACAGCGGGGGCTGGTATCGAAACAATTCAATTTAAATGAGGCTAGAATAAAAATGAAATCGGCAATAAGACTTCGCACAGACTTCAAGATGGCTGTTGATCACATCAAGGATCGAGTCATCTCGAATGTCAATGAAGGAAAGAGGCAGAAAAACTTTAAGATTGATGATGCTGAGCTGAATAAGCTAATCAGAGTAATTGAGATGTCCTTTGAGCAGGGATTTTCAACTGCTGCTGGTCAGGTCGAGAAGTCAATTAACGAGGTAACGAGGTAAAAGCATGTCAACCGAGGGCATCAAGCACCTCATTTCTTGCCACTGTGTCTTACCGCAATACAGGAACGCAAATCCAGCAATCTTTCACAAGTTTGTAGTTTTCAGTCTTGTAGAGGATGACCAAATGAAAGAAAAGGTCGTCCAGTGCAATAATTGTGGCGTTCTTCACCTTATTACAGATCACTGTAAATCAGAAATACTTTCCGGAAAAGAGTCAAGCTCAAGTGTTAGAACAATAGAAGATGTCGAGCTAAGTCTCCCTGAGAGATTAGCTGCATACATGAAATCTCAAAATGTTGACATAGCCACATGGGAAAATGTCGAATGGCTTGTTGATAATTCTCATGAGGCAGAAGTTGTCATAAGAAGAGATGAACAGCTAGGAAAGACAAACTTGAAGATTTTGACCATCAAAAAGGACGGAGCCTTTAAGACAAGAAACGAAATAATCAGTGATTCAACGGAGCTCTGATGGATTACGGAAATTCAAAAATTCACAAAATTACTGAAAAATTACAACATTGCAGAGACATTGTAAGAGAAGTGGAAAATTTTGGTGTTGATGATCTACAAAGATTGCATATAATTTATCTTCTTAGCCTTGGTTTGGAAAATAGAGAAGCACTTGAGGAAATTTCTTTCATTTCAAAAAAATATGTTGGAAATCCCCTAGAAGAAGCAGAGAAATCACAATTGGAGGTGTAAATGAGTCTTATTGATAAGTGGCAAGAGCTTAAGACAATATTTGAGAGTGTTGAGCTTGACGTAAAGAAAAATGCAAAGGGAAATAAGTCCGCAGGGGTTCGAGCTCGAAGAGGTCTAAGAATGATTAAGCAGGCTGCAAATGAGCTTGTGAAAATCTCTAAGACCACCGGATCTGAAGAATAAGAATCAAAGTAACAAGAATAAAAAACTAGAAAGCCGCCAAATCGGCGGCTTTCTTTTTTTATCGAATTATATCGGATATTTTTTGAACAATCCTTTTTTCCATCTGGCATATTCTCATTCTTGTTACTCCCATTATGTTTCCAATCTCCTGGAGTGACATCGGACCTTTTTTCGATGCAATTAGTGTGCAATTTTGAAAATTGTCACATTTAATCCAATGTCTACAAGATTTGTTTTGACAATCTATTTTCTTGTCTTCGTGCATTTCGTAACACTTCATATGTACCTCTGATTAAAATGTAATCAAGGGACACGTCCTTTACTACGGAGAAAAATGAAAAATAACTCAATTGTCGACATCAAGAGAAAGACCTTTATCATCGATACATCAGTAATGCTCTATGATAAGTGCTCGATTCATTCTCTTCCTGGAAATGATGTCGTAATTCCGCTTGTCGTCCTTGATGAACTCGATAGATTCAAAGAAAAGCAAGGACTTCTAGGAGAGTCAGCAAGATATATCAATAGATTCTTAGATAAGCTTAGGACTCAAGGATCTCTGCACGACGGAGTCCAGATTGAGAACGATCAGACAATAAGGGTAGACATTGAGACTTATCGTGTTCCAGAAAGCTTAGATTCTTCCACGGGCGATAACAAGATCATCGCTTGTGCCCTTCACCACAAAAATTCTAAAAATTCCAAAGTCATTGTCATCACAAAAGACATAAACTTTAGGGTAAAATGCGATTCTTTAGGAATCACAGCAGAGGACTATTACAAGGATAGAATCGTTAAAGACAAGAGCCAGATGTATTCTGGGCTCGATGAGATAGATCTGGATGATCCAGCGCTTATTGATGATTTCTATCGTGATAACACGCTGGATATTTCTAAAATTGACCATGATTTTTGTGAAAATCAGTTTGTTGTTTTAAAAAACGGAAGTCAATCAGCAATCGGTGCAGTCTATGACGGATTCATAAGGCAGCCTGTTAACAACATCACGAAGGTGATTGGAATTAGCCCAAAGAACAAGGAGCAAAAGTTTGCACTAGATCTTTTAACTCGTGAAGATGTTCAGCTTGTTACAATGACCGGAATAGCGGGTTCTGGTAAGACTTTTCTAACTCTGATGGCTGGCCTTTCAGGTTTGCAAGAAAAGAAATACGATAGAATCGTCATAACACGATCTCTTCAGACTGTTGGAAAAGAGATAGGATTCTTGCCGGGCGATATTGATGATAAGATGAGTCCATGGCTTTCTCCTATACTCGACAATTTCAGGCAAGCATTCAAAGATGTGACATATTTTGAGGCAATGAGACAAAAAGGACAGATTGAAGTATCTCCGCTTGCTTTCATAAGAGGAAGAACATTTAATAACACATTCTTGATTGTTGATGAAGCTCAAAATTCAACAATTCACGAGCTTAAGACGATCATCACTAGAGTCGGAGAGAATTCCAAGATTGTACTGCTTGGAGATACAGATCAAATTGATACACCTTACCTAGATAGCTTGTCAAATGGTCTTACTATCACTATTGAAAAGTTCAAGAAAGAGAGGATTACAGGTCACATTACCTTAACAAAAGGAGAAAGATCTGAGCTAGCTACTCTGGCATCTCGCCTGCTCTAGCATATTTAGTCTTAAAGGTGCAAAATTGGCTACCACGACACTACTAAAGCGAGATCTTAACAGGTTCACCAAAGTATATCCGTATGCCAGATTTGAAAAAAGAGAAATAACAGTGACAACTGAGTCTTTTAAGGTCGAAACAGGTACTTTATCTTTTTCTAATGAATTTGGACCAAAGATCTACAACTTCACTGAAGTATTCAGTTCAGTGCCTTCAATTTCAGCAATATCTGTGCAGACACTGAATAATTCTAACGTTAACGTCTATGTCAACACAGTCACCAAAATTTCAGTCACAATAGAGGCGAGCGCACCCTTTACAGGACATGTAACCTTCACTGCGATACAGGCATAAGATGATACAGATTGATAGAAGTAGTGTAGTTTTTTCAAACGAAGAAACAAAAAATATAACTTTTTCTGAATCTTTTATTTCTTCTCCATCTATTTCTGCAACAGCTACAACAGGAGTATCCGATTCATGCAATGTAGAGATATTTGTTAGCAACTTAACAAACACAGGATGCACGCTAAATGCTTCAGCTCCCTTTACAGGGACAGTAAGTGTTATTGCGGTGAGAGGATAAAATGGCAAGAGATTTTCTCGCATCTCAAATCAGAACAAATCAGATAATTGCATCGAGAAGTATTTCATCTGGTCCTTCTATCTCTATCATTTCATCTTCGAATGCCAATGGATTAGGATCGATAACTCCTCCTCTTGGAGCCGGAGCAGACACGTTCTTATTTGTATCCGGAAGTAGAGCAAACGATGAATTTGTTGTCCTGGGAGGAAGTGCAAAGATCAGCGGTTCTCTGACCGTATTTGACAATGTGACGCTGGGTCAGAGCTCAGTTGATGTAATTAATTTTGAGGGAAGGGTTGGATCAAATATTGTTCCGTATGCCAACAAGCTGTACACCCTAGGCACACCTGCTTTGCAATGGCTCGAGACAAATTCGAGCACAGGATCATTTGAATTTTTATCTGTGCCTCAAAGAGCAGTTTTTTCATCACAGATATCTGGATCAATTCAGAGAACTTCTGCCGGTCTATCATATCTTGTTGCAGGTTCTGGCGTAACAATATCTTCTGCATCTAGCGGACAGATAACAATCAGCTCTACAGGAGGAGCAGGAACTCCTGGCGGATCAAATACACAGATTCAATTTAATGATAGTGGAGCTTTCGGAGGAGACGACGGACTAGTTTACAATAAGTCAACAAAAACGCTTACAGTTGGAAATCTTTTTGTAACAGGTTCAATTACAGCAATTACAACTTCAAATTTGACAATTTCTGATCCTATTGTTTATATTGCATCAGGATCTCTTTCTGCAAATACAAAGTCAGTCATTGCTTTTGCTTCAGGTTCTTCTGATATTAATCAGTCTCTTATTTGGGGTTCTATTGGCGGAGGAGATACGCTAGCCGCTGCTAAGCAGGACGTGCAAGCAGGAGATATATCGCAGGCAAGCCTATCTTTTACTAATCTTGTCCCAATCAGAGCCAGCTCATTTCAGGTTGGTTCCACGAATTGTATTCTGACTTCTTCGGATGGAATAAGCTTAAAAATACAGTCTAGCGGTGCAGGACTTATCAATCTTGCTCCGGGATCTCTTGGACTAAGTCTAGGAAACCCTTCAGCTCAGGTTGGTGTCTCAGGATCTAATATCAGATTTGGAACAACATCTGTAGAGTTTGGAGGTGAGATACCACCAATACCTGGAAATGATGTCTACTTCTTTGTGTCTGGGTCTGGATCTTCCAAGCGAGCTCTATTTGGAGGAGAAGTTGTAGCTTCAGGATCAATCTTAATAAAAGATCCAATCGGAGCTACTAGCATTGCTGGAACTGCAGCAGGAGTCCTTAGCGCATCTTCTAATATCCAGGGTGGCGGTAATCTTCTTATTGCTGGAAATGCAACTGTGAGGGGTGGTCTTCTATCCCTAGAAAAAACTGTAGGAAGCGGAATTTTTGAGATTGATTCTGGCGGGAGTCTGTTTCTAAGAAATCTTGTCAACGGAGGAAGTTTCTTAGGAAGTGTGAAAACATCTGCGGGATCTTCTATACACTTCTTGGAGGTCAGCTCAAGCGCCCTGCCCACAGAGACAGTTGTTGCAGTAATGCCCACTATTTATCCTGCAGCTGGGAACCCGTTCTTATCATCTGATGCAAACTTCTTTGTTGGTGGCGCCCCTTCTTCTAAGGGTGGTAGCACAAGAGGAACTGCAGTCTTTGGCGGTGACCTATTCATCTCAGGATCAGCACATGTTGGCAACTCTGCTGCAAATACAGTGTATTTCAATTCTAGACTTGGTTCCGACATTATACCTGATGGAAACAGGACAAGAAATCTCGGATCTGACATAGCAAGATTTGCTAACATATTCACAGGTGACCTTCATCTCAAGAATGACCGCGGCGATTATACATTAATAGAAGAAGAGGATTGTCTAACTGTTAGATTTAATAAAACTGGGAAGAGATACAAATTTGTTCTTGAGCCTGCTCCTGAATTTGATTAATAGAATAATTTAATAAAAAAATAAAATTGAATCCTTAACAAGCACCTGATAGTTATAAGCAAGAGAGGAAAACATGGCATTAGTCGGTAGTATATCAGGTTCCAACAGTCTTATAGGGGTCTCTGGATCCGTAATCTTCGCCAATCGACCCGATTCCCTATTTCCAGCATCACTGCCTGGAGCTGATGTATCCTTCTTCGTCTCTGGTTCTAGAGAGTCTAAGGGTGGATCGAGCAGGACTGTAGCGGTCTTCGGTGGTGACACGGTCGTCTCTGGTAACCTCACTGTCGGCACCGGCTCGGTGACGATCACCTCGAACGAGATCCAGTTCCAGGGCGGTGCCGCAAAGATCGTCTCGGGATCAAGCGGCCTCACATTCTTTGACTCAGGAAACACAAGCGGCGTCACCCTGAGCACACTTGTTGCCGGTGGTGGTGGTGGGAGCTCATTCTTCTCCTCTCCGTTGAACGGTAAGCTAAACTCGACTGGCTCACTTTCTCTTGCTGGTGCTCTTGGAGCGTCGCACACAACAGCAAATGTAGGCTCGGACGTCTTCTTCTTTGTCTCAGGCTCAACTGCAGACGGATCGAATAACGCACTCTTCGGCGGACAGCTGATCTCTTCCGGTACATTGAAGGTCAAGAATTCCTCAGGGACCGTGGTCGCAAGCATCAGCAACGGCGGGGTGATCAGCGGCTCCAGCGACCTGCAGGCTGGCGGAACACTCACAGTTGCAGGTGCTACTACGCTTAACGGTAACGTCACCCTCGGTGATGCTACTTCTGATGTTATTACAGTAACAGGACAAGTTTCGGGATCTCTGTTTGACATCAACGGTGGGACAATCGACGGGACGGCGATTGGTGCCAGCAACCCATCAACTGGTGTATTTACAACACTGTCGGCCACAGGCAACACGACCCTCGGTGATGAAGCGACAGACACAACAACAGTCGCAGGAAGCCTCGCGGTCAATGGCACTGCCGCATCCTCGACGAACAAGATCACGTCAACTCAGACCGCCTTCAACCTTCTAAACGACACAGTGACGACCCTCA
>Ga0194115_10003406_pt1 | contig 17926 bp, 15 predicted proteins | sample TA2MahsurfametaG_3_FD_148656 | JGI IMG/M metagenome (GOLD analysis project Ga0194115, IMG submission 148656) | Freshwater microbial communities from Lake Tanganyika, Tanzania - TA2015002 Mahale S4 surface | ecosystem: Environmental > Aquatic > Freshwater > Lake | place: Tanzania: Lake... | reverse complement strand
ATAAACGGATGATTGCCAAGATTTTTAAATTATAATTATTTCTCAAAATAAATGAAAAAATATAGTTATAATCATAAAGCTATTTTTAGTAAATATATATTCTTTAAAAATTTTAGAATTCTCTTAATAGCACATTCAATATATATATATTTTATATCTTTTTATACTGGATCAGAATAAAAATATTACTCAAATCATTTGAATCATCATAGTGGCTTCATTTTTATCTGTTTTTCTAATTATACAACAATTGAATCATGCCTGTATCTTAATTTTGAACTCTTGGGCTATTTACACTGGGTTAAAAAGGTTTCTTCTTGACAGATATTACTAATTATTGGATTTTTATATCCCCTCTTCTTGCTTCTTGATAATTTCTGGTTCATATTTTGAAGCATTTTTATTAAGTTATTCTTTTTAAAACCTTAAAAATTTACTAGAGGTCGGGTGTTTTCATTATTATTTTTCTGTGGAGAATTATTCAAAGACTGAAAGTTCGTGGTATTTTTTTAAAATGAAGATCTTATTTTATGATCGACGATAGTATCTCTGCTAAAAGCGGATTATGCGTGAGAAAATCTAAAATTTGTGTGGTTTGTTTGGATAGATTTTTGTTTAGAACTTGTGCTATTTTTATTTAATCTATTTGAATTCTTTATAGATTTAAATTGAACTTTCTAAACACTCTTATCTAGTTTTTCCTATAAATTTTTCAAGAAAGGATTCTGCTAAATAATTTATCTCATTTTTTTGTCACTTTTCTTGTCCTTAAAAATAGCATTTATCTATTCATTCTAATCGTTCTTCAAAACTTTTAATTGAATAGATCTAAGTAATTATTCCCTATATTTTTAGTCTAAATAATATTCGATTTACCGCACTATTTTTAAGCAAACCATTTTTGCTGGATTTATTCGAACTTTTTATTTATTTACATTCGCTTCAAGGTAGGTCCTCCAATTTTAAAAGTCTTTCTTCGTTTAATAGAATCATGGTTTTTATCAAAAATACTGAATTAATCCTGAAAAAGAGTGTTTTTTCTAACTTTAGGTTTTATTGTAAACTATTAATCTTGCATTATGATTGGCGAAGTATACTTAAATGCATTTGATTAACCCAGAGATATATCACTTCCAAACTTTTTAATAATCGACTGTACTAGCTACAAACCTTGAACTAATGCATTGACATCTTTTTTAGTCTACTTTATGTCTAGCTACCATAAATACGGCAGGGATTGCTGAATAATTGATAATTTACATTTATATTCGTATCGCCAAGCAAGATGTTATCTTTCCATATTTTTAGTCTATTGTCCATCCCAGTACTAACTAAGTAATGTTCGTCAACAAATAACATTTTTAATGAAGTTACACCCCCTTTATGTCCTGAAACTTAGCTAAAGCCTATTGATATTTGATTGCAGTCTGAATTCACAGCTATTGTATGATATTGCTTTTTATTGATTTGATTAATGAATTTTTCTCTAACTTGCTTATAAGCATTGTAGTTTGGCTGATTTATTTAACTATTCTTAAAATTGATCTATCGAGCTATCGGCAATAAATCGAAAAAAAGAATTTATCCATTTTAAAATGAAGCTATTATCTTACAATTTTTTATATGAGGATTGTTGTCTTTGAAAAAAGATATATCTGTTAAAAGATTCGTTATATAATATTTTTCTGAATCCAATTTAAATATTTGATTCAGATGATCTTTATTCTAACTTAATTAAAATCCGTAAATACTTCCTAAATTGGTTCCTACGATCAGCAGTCCTAGTCCATTTATGAAGGATAAAGCGGTTGGGAATTAGTTGGCAAAATTCAATTAAAATATTATTTTGAAGTTCAAAAAGTCGCAAATATAAATAGTGTTTGATGAAATAAAGGCTATTATTGAATGGTATGACGAAAAAGATATTGAACTAAGTTAACATCCGGTGAAATTTCCCTTTAGACTTCTTAATTACTAATCACAGTTGCTATCAAGCTTTGAGACAATGATTCCTTACATGTCACTGTAAGAAATTAGCAATTTGTTGATAAAATCTTATTCCAGATACTGAATTGAGTTTGCATGAAAATGAATCTTAGTTATTTTCTTGCCGTTATTTTGATGATTTATAAAAATTTACCCCTTCTAGTTGCCTGTTACTATTTGTTTATTATTTAATATTAGAAAAAAAGTGATCTAATCTGAATTCTATTTATGAAATTTGAAATCTATACTTTTTAGTTTGCCAGAATGAATGTCAAAATAGCGGATATCGCTTGGAGTAAATACAATAATTTAATGTTCGCAGAAATTTGATTTCATAGGAAAAACAGGCTTGATCTAATGAGGTGTATTTTAAATCTATAAAAGTGTAATTCGCGATCCCAATAGGGCTATTTTTCTTTAAAATGCCATATCTAGTAGTTTTGTTATTATTACCTTGTCAGTAAAATCAAAGGTCTGCATGCATTTAAAGTTTTTTATGTTCCAAATCTTAATCTTGCCCTTATCGTCAGCACTGACAACCATTGGAGTTTTTTTGATTAAATTTATGCAGGTTACGACTGACTCATGTCCTAGAAACTATCCTTTTATTATGGAATCCAAATATTAATTATCGATTTAAAAAAGGCTTATTTTTTTGTAAAATCCAGCTGAAAGTAAGACTTTGTATTAGTTTGAATACTTCAAAGTGTGAAGCATTCTTAGCTCATTATGCACATCGATTTAAGAAACAAGCTAGCCTTTATTCAATCCAATGAGCTGAATTTTGGTGTTTTGGCCAAAGGATTATTTTTGCTACTGAATCACAGCCATTACTTGGTTGACAGGAATCTAGCATATATCATTTATTTTCGATTTAAACTTGCATTAATAATGCTTTTAGGGGCTTTATTTCTCTAAATTCCATTAGTATATGTTGCCATACGCATCAGCTGTCATCCATTTATCGAAACATTCCAGATACCAGATATTAATCTGCAGATTATGACAGTGCTTTGTGGTATTGAATGATTTTTCAAACTAAAAATTGTCATTTGAATCCCAAAAACTTATTGAAAAATCTTTCAAAATGGCCCCCAATCTTTATTGTCTCTAGCTGTATCCTATTTTTAATACTGCAGAATCCTTCTTTACTTTGAAGTTTGAGGGTCTAATTTTTTTCTAAAGTTTTGTTTAAACATCGTAAACTCCAATCCAATCTGACAGACTTTAAAGGACAAACATCTTTTTATTATACGGGGAATAGTGTGCCCTTAATATTTTATGAATTACTATGTAATTAAGTTTTCATGTCTATTTTTATCGACTAGGAATCTGCCCATTCCAATCTTGCTCACTTCCTACATTTTTCCATCCTTGATCTAAGGCAGGCATTTCAGATAGTTTGCATTCTTTTGGCTAAGGCTTGTATTTGGTATCCATCTCATCTTGAGCTAGTTGATTTATGGATCTTTTTACAAAATTTTCTAAATCATAATTAAAGTACTTCACAGATAAAATTTGTGATGTCCGAGAACAATACCTTAGATTGACCGTAAGATATATTTTCAAAAAGAGTCCTTAAGCCAGCTACTAAAAATAAGCTTTATCGTTCTTGATGTTCAATTGCGTTTAAGAAGAATCTTGTAAACTAAATGATATCTAAACCGTCATGTTTCAAGCTATATATTTTTTAAATATTTTGCAACATATTTTTGTCCAAAAGTTCTATAAGCGCATTTGAGCAATATTTTTGGGTAAGAATATGTATTTCGTCTTCATGATATCCTAGTTTTTATTTTTTGATTTAATCGTTCATTTCTAAAATATAAACTTTAGTTTCTATAAGAAATTATACAGAAGATTAAAATTCATAATAAGTAATCTTTTTGATCTATCAATAGATAATTAATTATTTATGGATTGAAAATATATAACCGTGATATATCATTTATAATAATTGTGATCATTGTTGCGATCTATTGATTTTAATCAAGAAAAAAGTTTAATATAAAAGAAATTAATGATTTTAATTCAAAAAATCAAACACGTAAATTATAATTTGCTATCTTTAATGCAGCACGACTTCCGTACTGGACTCAAACTCAAAAATAACCTGACTTCCGAACTCGTAGCTTCTTATTGACTTAGGAATAGTTTGTCCCTCAAAAGGGAAATCTGGTGACGTGGTATACATGTGGACCAACAGTCTACTCGCACAGTCACATGGGTCACGCAAGGTACGCCATATTTTATCAAGAAACTATCTCTGTAACGATATGATCAGAAGAGTAATGAGAGACTATTTCGGATACAACATTCAGGTATTTCGATATTAAAAAAGTACTGTATGAACATCACTGATGTTGACGATAAAATTATTAACAATTCTAATTAAAAAGGAGTTGAATATTTTTAATTCGCTAGAAAATGGGAAAACGATTTTTTTGAAGATATGAAGTAAATCAAAACTAAATTAGAATGCTAGGCGTTTAAATTCCAGACTTCATTACAAGAGTTACTGAGTACGTGCCTTAAATTATTGCTTTCATCTAAAGAATTATAACTAATGGTTACGCCTATGAATCCAATAGGTCTGTATATTTCAATCTTGCAGAGTACACTAAAAAGTTTTAGTATGGTAAACTCAAAAGAATAAAGGACGCTGAGACTGAAGCAGAATAAACCAATTAGAAAGGATAGAAAATAAACAAAGAAGATTTTGTTTTATGGAAAGCCTCTAAGCCCAACTAGCCAATATGGAAGTCTCCTTGGGGAGAGGGACGTCCTGGCTGGCATATATAATGTTCAGCCATGGCCACTTCCATCCTAGGCAAAAGCTTGGATATTCATTCAGGTGGAATCGATCTGATATTTCCTCACCATGAGAACGAGCTAGCTCAGAGTGAAGCCCATAATAATTAGCCAAATTGGGTTAAGTATTTCATACACGTTGGGCATTTACACATAAAAGGACTCAAGATGTCAAAGAGCTTGAAAAATTTTATTACTATCAAAGATCTCCTTGAAATAACAGGTGCTCGTGTTATCAAACTATTCTTTTTCATTCATCGCTATGACGTTATCTTAAACTACGACCCCTAAACCTCTTTGAAAGAGGCAGTTTAAAAAGACAAAAGGTACAAAAACTTCTTTGCTAACCTGGAGGCTGCAATTCGTTAGGCAAAGACAAGCGATCCTCAAAAAATTAATGCCTAAGATCAATAGTTTGACGATTTTTTACAAAAGACTATTTCAAACATTTATGACGCGTTTTGTGATAACATCAATACTCCAGCAGTGATTGGCTAGCTGGATGAGGCAATCAAGAAGACTAACATTTACTTGGGATCAAAGACCAAAAAGATCACTTTACTGAAGAAGGCCTATAGAGCTATCAATCATCCTTTAAAGTCAATGGGATTATAGTTCACAAGCAACTAATCTTCGTCGAATTAGACTGGAATACTCGATGCCATGACGAAGTTTAGGGATGATATCAGACAAAACGCCAAGAGTGATTTCAAGAAACTACTAGACATTTGTGACAACTTCAGAGACTACGACCTCGTTGATTTGAACATCAGACTTGAAGACAAAAAGATTGGCTAACCTTCCACCTGGAAATACGAAGATAAATAAATTCTTATCCGAGAAAGGTAAAAAAAGATAGAAGACAGAGTCAAAAAGGAACAATAGGCCAAAGCTAAGGAGCAGTAAAAACTACAAAAGGTACATTCTTATATAATATAGATGAGTAGGGACCCCAACACCTTGTGGAGCAATGATCCTAAATTCTCGAAGTTCGACGAAAGAGGAATTCCTACCCATGAGACTAAAAAATAGAAAAATTAAGTGATTGAGAAACCTCTGAAATAAGACTTTAGAAAGAAATTAGAAAAATAATGGAATGCCCAGAACTAGCTCTATCAGAAATGGCTCCAGCTCAACCAGGTCTAAAAGAAATAATCCTGAAATAATCAATTTGTGAAAGATATAAATTTATTATTAAAATATCATAAAGAGTTTATATTGTCAAGTTAATGGTTAGAAATATACTAATAGAGTTTTGTACAGTCGACAAAACGACGATTAAGGGTAGAACAGTCAAACACTCCAATCAACAAATTTTTATTTTTTGATATTAAACAATGTCCAGCTGTTTATGTCGTCCCTGTCTTCACACCTTACCACCCCTTTTACAATAACTTATTAGTGTTTTTCCATATTTGTTTCTTAACTAACCCATAGCGATCGTTTTTTATTTAAATCTCATATTACTTTGTTTGAACTATTTTTCTAAAAAGCTCATTTTTTATTGCTAAAGCAGATAGCAATACTATAGCCTGAGCCGTTGAAAAATTTGGATTTGCTGATAGTCCAGAACTATTATTCCATTCTTGACAAAGCCCTAATTCTTTAGAAAAGTAGTTCATTTTCTCAATAAACATATCATAAAAAGGTTTTTTCTGTTACTTCGTCTTATTTTTCTGTAAGACTTTCCCCATAGTTTCTGCCAAACAAATAGAGGCATCATTTCCACTGGGCAACATTAACGCGTAGAGCAAATCTTCGACGGTGAGAACGTCTCCAGCTTAAAGTTCAGCCGATGTACCTGGGGTCTAAGATATTCTATCAGGGACTCTATAGACGCAGTTTTTAATATCAACTTTATATTTTTTGCATATCATGATGGACAGATAGCATGTCATGATTTTACTCAGAGAGGCAATTTAAATACTATTAGTCTAATTGCATGCCACAACAGGCTGCAAAGTTTCCACATCTAAAGCGTAGTAAACCTTCGCAGTTATTAGCTTACTGTTAATGCTTTTTATCCGAGGAACTTAATTTTGAATTTTTTTTAGTTTTTCCCAATAGGAAATACTTTATTACGATTAATATGCTAAATATCCTTTTTTAAATTTAACTTAAGTCTTGACTTATATTTTTTATACGAATTTTGCTAAGGATTTAATTTGCTTCATTTTTACGGGACTTTATTCAGCTTGCTGAGCTGCTTTGATATTGTACTCTGATTATGGAGTGCCTCTTATTGATCTATTTCTATTGAGCTTGGGATACTACACGATAGATCGTTTTATTTAGGGTTCATATGCATTTTTCTATATTTTAGTACTCGCCCATTTGATGGTCCCAATATTTTACGGATTATCAGTTCTTATGGTTTGGACAAGATCAATATTTCCTAAAATATTACTTTTTCTTTTGAAATCAGATAGGCCGAGTAATATCCTATCGTTGATCTTTTTTTGCTCAGCCTATATACGAAAGTTATTATCGTTGCTTTTCCTCATCTAAAGAGTCGGCAAAACTATTGACTATCTTTCCTCAAACATTTTCTCACACTAGGCAATTATGATGCTGTTTAGATCTGATTTTTTTGAAGTTACAAGAAGTTACTATTTATGGATTTAGTTTTACAATTAAATTTTAGATGCTTTTGTCTGCTCAATTTTTTTCTTAGATTTATTACGAACAGAATAAAAGAACTTTTTATTATTAAGTTTATGAGGGGAGAGCGAACTTCTGAAAGGATTTTATTTACGTATAAAAGGCTTACTAGGTGTTAAAATTTGGGAAAAAGGAGAGTTTTAAAGATAGTTTAACTAAGGAAAGATTCCCTGCATTTATTGAGACTTATATTATAACTTTTATTCATAACAAATATTAATAAATAAAGAAAAATCTATGATATGGTTTGATAGAAATAGATATTTTTTGTATACGTTGGGAATAAAATTTATAGAATTTATATTAGTTACATAAAATATTGAAAATGAGCTTCGATTAAATCAATAAAAGCAGATACGCTCAAATGCAGTCTACCATATTCAACAAATCTGGAAATTCATTTCAGTCATCTTCCAACCTCGCATCCTCAGGCTCCAAATTGAATCTCACGGGCAAGTTTTCGGCAATGGAAGACACAGTCAGAGAAATATAGTTATAAGCACAAGGCTTGACCAAAGCTGCAAGGGTAATTTACCTATAACTCAGGAATCTTCAAGAGTAATCGATCAAATGAAGAAAGTAGTGGCTTAAAAATAGCTGAACTAATACAAAGGAAGGTGCACTGAGTAAGTCAAAAAGTACGAGAAGATAGTAGCTTATGGGGTGGCCTAAAATTAGAAAAGAACATAGTTGATGTGGAACAAATGCAAAGCTATCGGAACATCGAGCTAGTAACTCAAAAATATAATAACAACTTTGCACAACAGGGTGAATCGCCTCGAGAACGTTCTGGGGTACTACAACGGCGCTGAGATAGTATCAAACTACTGAAAGAACTTTGATATATTTTTTATTTGATGAATGAAATGTCTTAGTGGTTAAAGACTAAATCTAATAATATTTTAATAAATATTAATTTATTGATTATTATAAGCCCACAAAATGGTTAAAGTCAACATCCTCGCCGACGCCCTCAGATCTATCGTCAACGCTGAAAGAAAAGGAAAGAAGCAAGTCTTGTTGAGACCTGTTTCAAAGGTTCTCCTCAAGTTCCTCAGAATCATGCAAAAACACAACTATATCGGAGAGTTCTAAATCATCGACGACCATAGAAGCAAGAAGATTGTGATCGAGCTTATCGGCAGAATCAACAAGTGCGGAGTCATCTCCCCTAGATATGACATCCTTTTGCCCGATTTCGAGAAGTGGACCAATAACATCCTTCCTTCAAGACAGTTCGGACACCTCGTCCTCTCCACCAACCAGGGAATCTTCACACACTAAGAATGCAGAGAAAGACACATCGGAGGAAAAATTATCGGCTTCTTCTATTGATGATTTACTTTGAATATATATATTCAAAAAAATCATCCTTTATAAATAATTATTAAACCCATAAACTTCTTCTCTACTTTCCGACCCCCATTTAGCACACAGACAGGCTTGGTATTGATTGGGCCGAAGACAGTGTTTCGATTTACACCTACATGGTCAAAACCATATGAATCGGAGAGGGTCTGAGGTGCCGCTATTTCGAAAGTAAATGCTCGGGAGGGCAGGGGCAGCAACCAGAAAATAACTGTACGAGTCAGGAGATGAGGTTCGCCGATCCGTAGCTCGTACAGGCTGAAAAGCTGTTAGGCAGTGCTGAGTAAGTCCAATACACCAACAATATCAATTCAGACTACTCTCGGCCCAATCACTTTTTGCGGAAAAACAAATAATCAAGAGCTTGAGAAAACTAAACTCATTTATTATTTTTTGCATTTTCGCAATGTAATCATACCTATTAAATAAAAGATAAAATCAATAATTATTGTATGGCTTATTGTATATTCTATATATAGATAGCTGAGGAAATAAAATCATTCAAACCGATTTATATCTTTCTGAATAATTTAAGCCTTTCTCTTTTTTGCATTTTGCTACATCTTTTTCATTCTTTTGTCTCTGCGCTACTGCAATTGATTGACTGGATTGAATATCTTTTTTTAGTGTCCCTTGTACAGGCCCTGCTTGTACTTTTGGATTTATTTAAATATTTTATCTTGGTCTCCTTACATTTTTTTATTAAGCTTCTTCATCTTTTTCTTGAGTTTTCTATTTTGACCCATAGTGATGTGGTTGTTCATTTAGAAATCGCACTACTAGTTGTTGTTATTAACCATGTAGGATCCGAGTGCACTGCGTGGTTCATTAGTGATGTAAGCATAATCTTTTACTATTCTTTAATTCTATCTTTGCAATTTCCGTTTTACTTTTTGAATCTGTTTACGCCTATTCAGCTTATTCTGCGAGGATTCTTCTTTTACGCTTTGCTAAACTTTGACTTCCATAGTTTAGAGGTATTGTTGATTAATATATTATAAAACAATATACTATCAAAGTGATTATCGCTCCTAGAGCTAAACTAATTTCTGCTATGAATTCGGCACAAAAATGTTGAGCCACTCGGTCTCATCCAGAGGCGGCGCCGTCAAAACTTCTAAGTTCTTCTTCACGTGTCTGTTTAACTTGTGCCCTATCAGAGTCGATAAAAGCGATCTAGAAGGTATTGATCTAATTAGTTGCAGATGTTTTGCCCCGTTGTAATTACATTTCAATAAATTCGCAGGCATCGGTATGTTAATGAGTGAACCTGAAAACAAAGGACTATTGGAAACCACATTTATTTTTAGCTGATCTGTCAAGTCAAGAAACGATTTATCTTCGCTATACTTTTCTGCAAAGGCTTAGGGCATCATGATATTGACGGGCAGCTGCACGAACCTGAACCCATGTTCCTTACCACCTATTTTTTCAGCTATTTTATGTACTTTCTATAGATCGAGATGACCCTTTTAACCCTTGCTCATCCGAAAGCACTGCCAAGATGAAATGCCATAGTATTTTATCTTTTTATTTTGTCTTGCAGTTTAAAAGAACTCAAAAGCTTTGGACAACTTTTAATCGAACTGACTGGTCTATAGCTAAGCCCTACGTGATAGAAAGATTATACATTTGTGACTCTGCAAAATTATTCAGATAGTAGACGTCAAGAGTATTTACACCAATATTTTACAAAGACCTTTAAAGCTACGCTTCCAGAAATTTAGGATTTACGCAATGGCTATTAATCACTTCATTTCTTGAGACATCTTGTGGCAAGTTGTCCCGCACGTACCCCACTTTACTGCCGATGAAAAAGTTATTTCTTTGATATCCCAAGCCCTCGACTAAATGTCTTAGAGCAAGCCCGACTACTTTTTAAGATCTACCGCCCCTGAAATTGCGGCAAGTGTCGATGTGGTTGCAGCCATAGTCCAGACTATCCACAAGACCGTTGAACATCGGCAAGTCATCAGTTTAGTCGAGTGAGCCTTTGTAAGTGCCCACTCCGATTGATGATAATTGCAAAGAAGGATTAGTTATAAAAGATTTATACCCTTGATGTGAGTTTTTTATTTTATAGCTATCTGAACCAGTCTTATCGTATGAGCCTGAGTATCGACTGTCCTGTTTTTTAGCGATCAAGGCATCAAAGAGTTGTTTTCGTTGATATTGATTATACTAAATTTTGGTTTCGATGGTGTGAGAGAATCTTTTTATATTGTTTAATAATTGCATATAGATTATTATACGACTGTCATAATTAATTTCATTTAACATAGAATATATAATCCCAAATAGTCTATATTATTAGAGATGTAAATATGCGACATTATATATGAATTTAATTTTTATGAATTTAGTATTTATCTCATATTTATTATAATAACGATATGAGCAACATCCTCCGCAACAAACACGGAAACCTCTCCAAAGTCAAGTATTTCATACCTGCCTACCGAACGTCCCATGAGAGCTCTCTCGTCAAATAGTCATCGAAACCCAACTGCTAAGTTAAAACTATCAATAGCCATCGATAGCAGACCAACACAAATCTAAAAATATCATCGATATAGCAGAGCAAAGACATTTCTTTCTAGATTATAGGCATCCACGAAAACAATACGAGTGTTCAGAAATAAAATACGATCGAAAAAAGAGCAGCATCTAATAAATTAAAAGCAAAGATTGTTAACAAAAATGATAAAAAAGCGGTATTTAGAGACAGATAGGCATAGTCTAGTTTGTCTTCAGTGAGAAACATCGTAAATTCGAAGCAATTGACAATGCCAGAAGGAAAATAAAAATAGTAATTTAATAGGTTTGTGTAAAAGTTAAAGGAGGACCAGACATACCAGCAGACTGTAACGATGTTTACAATAATGTACTTCTATGAGCAGAAGAACAAACAATTACGGTGACAAGTGTAAGTGTTTTAGTATTCTCAAGAAATTTTGATATTTATTATTCAAGATATTATGTACAATATTGATTAAAGCTAAAAGCTAGCATTTATTTTTTTTTTATCAAAAAGTATTTAATAGTTTGAAAAGTTCAAATAAATAATTTATGTATTAATCATTGCTCATTTCTTTGGTTGATATTGGTAGCTGGATGAGCTGAATGAACTGCCAGTGGTTCCAGAGGTACCAAAGTTTCCTGAGGTGCCTGTGGCTCCAGTGGCTCCAGTGGTGGGTCTGTATCCTGATTGTCCGCTTGGCTGGTAAGGAGTATAACTGCCTGACTGTGAGGTGCCTGACTGGTAAGTGGCTGAGGACTGGTAGCTTGAAGTTGATCCTCCAGTTATTCCAGCCTGGTAGCTTGAAGTTGATCCTCCAGTTGTTCCGGCCTGGTAAACTCCAGAACCAGTTCCTGATTTGAACATGGCTGATCCAGAAGCTCCGCCTTGATAAACTCCAGAGCCAGTTCCAGATTGATACAATCCGCTTCCAGATTGATACAATCCGCTTCCAGAAACGTTTCCTGTGTTTCCTCCAACTTGGTAAGTGGCTCCTGATCCTGACTGATATCCACCAACACTTGAAGAGGATTGGTAAGTGGCTCCGCCTTGAGTAACGCTGCTTTCGATGTTAACTCCGTATCCTCTAACACCAGATCCGGACAGAGAGCTGCCTCCTGAGACTGAGCTTGATTGGTAGCTTGATCCTGGGGTCTGGTAGGCTGATGAGACTTGTTGGATTCCGTAGGATGACTGGGCGTTGTTTGAAGAGGATGAGGCTCCTGATTGTCTGGAGTCGGTCATTCCATAAGTTGGTGATTTGATGGTTGAGCCTGAAGCTTCAATCTTGGAGTCGACCATTTTGATTCCGAATCCTTAGTCTTTGGGTGAGCTGATTCCTGAGTTGACTCCGAATTTGGTGACTGGGCTGGTCAATCCTTGCTCAGACTTATGGTCGTTGTAGTGAGTAACAGCTGAGTTCTTAATGTCAAGTTGGCTGTTGAAGTTGTTCACTGAAAGTCTAACTTCGTACTCGTGTCTCAAGTTGATCAACTCTGCGTTCAAGTTCGATTTTTCTTGTTCGAGCTCCAAGATTCTATTGTTGAGATCTCCAATTTGTTGTTTGTAGCTGGCAATCAACTCAGAAGATCCTCTTTCTACTCTCAAAGTATTGATTTCGTTCTTCAACTTCAAGTTTTAGTCTTGAAGAACTTGGATAGACTTCTGATGGGCATCGCTGTTGTTGATGCTTGATTTCAACTTCTTCAAAGAAACCATTTCATCTCTAAGTCTGTGCAATTAGAGGTCCTTCTCTCTGATGAGACTTTGAATTCTGGCATCAGAAATCTGCAAGTCGCCGAGGTATGAAATGGATTCAAATCTGGCTCCAGATGTAGCTTTTTCGACTTCTAAGACGAGATTAGCAATTAAGGAGTCGATTTCAACTCCGTATTTTCCTGTAAGGCTGGTTCTCAACTTGCCGAATGAAGCTCTGTATGCTTCGAGGTCAGCTTCAGTCTGTCTGATTGACTCGCTGTTTCTAACCTGAAGGCTTCTTGATTTCTATATTTCAGCGTTGGCTGATTTAACCAAATTGGCCATCAAGAATCTTTCTTGCAAGAAGCTGTTGAGCATCAACTGGTGGTCCATACTCCAGGATCCGAGGGATTGGAATTTGCGATAAACACTGTCGCTGAAGGCTTTCAACTTGTTGGTCAAATCTGCTTCAAGGGCTTGTCCAGTGCCGTCAAGTTCTGCGAAGAAGATCAATCTAACATCGTCTTCCAAATCTAATTTCATGTTGGGATTAGCTTTTTGGAGTCTCTTTAATTCGAGTATAAGCTTTTCGCAAAGAAGAGACAAAGACAATTACATCTTCAATGATCTGGCATCCTGAGTGGGGAGCTGAACGATCTTGTCTTTTTGAACTTCAACAATCTTTTAGACTTCCTTTTCGACCTGCACAATTCTGGGGAATAAGATGAATTGGGCGAGTTGGGCCAAAAATCCTTCGATCAACTCGATTTGGACCTTGAAAGCAGGTGAGGAAACCTTGAGTTTTCTCAATTCAACCAACAAAAGGTCGAGTTGAACTTGAATGTCCTTAGTCAACAACTTGTATTTTTGTTCGTGGGAAGAGAATTAGACTCCGACGGCAACTCCAAGAGATTATTCCTCAACAACTTCGTGAACATACTTCAAGACTTCAACGATTTGAGGCATAACAATGATCTTTTCGACAATCTTCTCCAAGATGTAAGGAACTTCAACAAGTTTTTATTCGTAGGCAACAATTTCGACTGGGACTTGAACGATTCTGTCAACAATTTGTAAAACTTTTTCGATGTGGTTGATATCTCTTACGACTTCCTTGAATTTCTCCAAGACAACTGCTTTTTAGACGACTCTTTAAACATCTCTGACGTTTTCGGTTTCAGTTCTAACTTATACAATCTTTTCGTTTTCTTTGGTGACTTATTTGACTTTTTACATGATGATGGGAACTTAAACAATCTTCTCGACAATGTTTTGGATGTATCTGTTGACGTTGACAAGTTGTGGAACAATCTTTTAGACTTCAACGATTCTTGGGACTTCAACCATTTTTTAGTTGATTCTTTCAACCTCGTACACTTTGGGCACAACTACAGTCTTTTCGACAACCTTTTCAACAATGCACTTAGCAGTAACAATTTCTTGAACAGTTTCCTTCACTGGAACAATCTTTTCCTTGATCACTTGAACTTATTTCACTTGGTCTCTAATGTAAGGAATTTACTTGACGACTTCCTTAACCTTGGTGTCCACAACGATCTTTTACTCAACTCTCACGAACTCAACTGGTTGGGGTTCCACTGTGTTTTGAATGACAACTTTCTCAATGACGGTGGGGACTTGAACGACCTTTTCAACAGTCTCAGTGATAGGAACTAATTTTTAGACGACTCTGTCAACTGGCATGGGGATTTCAACTGGAACTACGATTTGTCTTTCGATTTCGACTACTCTGGGGACTTCTACTTGGTTGTAGACAACCTTTTCGATTTCGATATTTCTAGGAACTTCCTTGATGACTTCGATGACTTGTTCTCTAGTAGTTTAGTGGTTAACGATTCTTTCTTAGGTAGTTTTGAGTTCAACCAACTTATCGACAACTCTTTCAACAATCTTCTCAACTTCGATGTAGACGTTCTTTTCGGTTGTGACCTCAACGACTCTGTCTTGAATGACTGGAACTTGAACTATTCTTTCAACTTCCTTTACTCTCTCTTCAATCATGATCTTTGGAACAATTCTTTCAACAATTTGAGGAACCTCAACGATCTTCTAGACAACTCTGGGCACAACAACGATCTTTTAGACGATCTTTTCGACTTCAACGACCTTGGGTACTTACACCATCTTTTCAATGATCTTCTAAACTGGAACTTTGACTTCCTTGATTCTGTCGACATGTCTCAAGACTTCCACAATCTTTTCTTAGATGTACTTGACTGGCTTGGGAACTTAGATGTAGTGGTTCACAATCTTCTAGACTTCAATGGTCTTGGGTTATCTGACAATAATGGGGTTTCTCAGCTCAACGACAACTGGAATCTGTCTTTCAATAGTCTGAACAACTGGCTTTTCAATAATTTAAGTTGCTTTAACAACTCTTTCGACAATAACTGGGACTGAGACAACTCTTTCAACTTATTTAGGAACTTATCTGACGAGTTCCACAATCTTTTCGGTGAACTTTTCAACTTCCTTGACAACATCTCTGTAAACAATCTTTTATTCAACAATCTTGACTTCGTATGGCTTTTCAACAGTGTTGGTGACTTGCACAACTTTTTCAACGACTTGAGGCACTTAGACGACTCTTTATTATCTTTGGACAATAATGACTGGCTTCTCAACGATTCTGTCGACAATCACATTCTTGACTTCAACGTGATTTTAGACTTATTTGGCCGTAATCACGTCTACCTCCTTGACAATCTTTTAGACAATCTTTTCGACTTCAACAACTTCAGGAACTCGAATGACTTTCTCAACAATCTTTTCGACATAGTATGGCACCTCAACAATCTTTTCAACGACCTTCTCAACATGCACAACCTTTTCCTTAACAACTTCTACTTCTCTGTATTCAGTGTTGATGTGGTTGACAACTTATTTAACAGTGATTGGTTTTTCAACCTCAACGACTTTCTCAACGAATCTTTCGACGTATTCGATTTTTGGTACTTATCTGATCACCTCAACGATTCTTTCAACGACAGTTGGGACTTCAACGATCTTCTCGACGATCTTCTCAACTTGCACGACCTTTTAGGCAATAGTTGGGACGATAATTGGAACTTCAATAGGAACTGGGATTTGTTTTTAGACTTATCTAACCTTTTAGACTTAGACGATCTTTTCAACAGTCTTTTCAACTGTGACGATTTGGGGAACCTCAACTAATCTGTCGACAACCTTTTCGACGATCTTTTCGACTTCAACGATCTTGGGGACAACTCTGAAGACCTTTAGAATATCATCAACGTTGACGACACCCATGATTTATTGGTTGATCATTCCGATAACTCCTTCGTCCATTTCCAAAGTAACTCCAGTCTTTCTCTTGACTTTTTCGAGTTCTTCAAGAAGAGCCTTGACTAAGACTCTCAAGTGGAATTAGATCTTTCTTGATTTTTATGAAGAGTAAGCATAAACGTTATCGACCTTGACAACTTCTGGCACGTACTTTACAATCTCAACGATTCTTTCAAATTAGTCTGCCTCAATCACATCAATCAATTATTGTTGGAAGAATTCGTATAATCTGGCATCGCATTAGTCTCTCAGTTTGGGATATTTGTCGAAATATTTTTTCATCTGGACTGCAAGCATGTGGATCAAGTGTTTAGTTCTTGAGTCTTGGATGGGGACTTCAACGATTCTTTCTTGAGTCTCAACGACGTTAACGACTCCGCTAACGACTGAGACTTGCAAGTTTTAGGATCTAAGGATTTGGTCAAGAGTGGCATCGTTTTCGAATTTAACTCCAGTGCTTTTTAATTTATCGACTTGAGTTCTATAGAGACTTCCGAAGCTCAATAGTTGTCCTCTAAGTTTGTCGTATTTTTCTTGGAGAGCTCCGAACTGAACAGCTCCGATGGTCAGTTTTTCCAAATCAAGCTTGTTGATGTTGGGATTCTGAACGGCTTTGATGACTGAAGTCAATCTGACAATCTCATCTTCCAGCTCAACTTATCTCTTTGAGGCTCTTCTAAGCTTTTCCTCAAGATTTTGAATCTTCTTTTCGAGCTCTACGATTTGGACTTCTTTCTAATTCATCAAAAGGTCGTAATCCAAGACTCGACCATTCATGTCGGCAGTGGTGGAATTGACTTTTCTTTTCATGAGGCCGTCGATCTCTGACTCCAAAAGAAGCAGTCTTTTGTTGAATTAGTCTTTTTGGTTTCCGCTCAAGACGAATCTGTTTCCATCTTCGAGCCATTGACTTTGCAAGGAAAGAAGAATATTCTTCAAATTCCTAAGGTTCGAGATGTCGGAAATGCCTGAGATGATGATATGGTCTCCGGGGAGGTTTTAGTATTGGAATCTGGACTCAATGATTTGTTAACCCAAATTTCCTCTAACGCCAGAGGTGCTAAATAAAATGAAATCTACCTAGATGAGACGACTCTAGAAGAGGTCTGTTGGAAACTTCCTTGGTTGTCTCCTGATCTGAAAGTACTTGATTGGTAGGACATGATATCTTGTCAATAAAATTTATTAATTATTGATGATCAATAAAAATAATCAACATTTTAATTACGTTTATTAGCATTAACTAAATATTACCAGTAATTTAAAATCAACAATAAAATCTTCATCTTTTTAAAGTAAAATGCCTCAAATTCATTGAAATAAAGTGTTGAATGTTTGATTTTTAAGATAATTCTCATTTATTTCACTACTTGTAATCTCATTAAACGGAATTAAAATTTAATCGTAAAATTTATAAATACTATTTGTTTCAAAAACTTAATCAAATTGCTTGGAAATTTGGTTTTGCAACTTCAATTACAAACATTAAAACTTTATTAAAATTCATATATTATTACAATCATCTATATTCATAAAACATAAATATATCGAGATACA
>Ga0194115_10003400_pt1 | contig 17944 bp, 12 predicted proteins | sample TA2MahsurfametaG_3_FD_148656 | JGI IMG/M metagenome (GOLD analysis project Ga0194115, IMG submission 148656) | Freshwater microbial communities from Lake Tanganyika, Tanzania - TA2015002 Mahale S4 surface | ecosystem: Environmental > Aquatic > Freshwater > Lake | place: Tanzania: Lake... | reverse complement strand
GGTCATTCCGTCCTAAAATCTGACGTTCACCCTCAATAAATTCATGTTGAATGTGCCAGAAACACTAACATAGAAGGACAATATTCAGGTATTTTCGGAGTGAGGGGGGTGACGACACGATGAGGGCAAATCACATAATCAGCATTTCGTGTGCGACGAAGACTTACCCCTACACCAAAGTAAACAGGAACTAAAGGGTCTTCGTCTGCGGCCTTCACAGATGTGGGAGTAGCTACCAAGGCTGCAGCAGCCGCCGAAGCTGCCGTCGCCAAAATGTTCCTTCGTGAGAACACGTTCTTGTTGCTGCCGCCATATGCCTGGTAACCAAGAACGTAGCTCCTAAGACTACTCAGGGACAGAACCAAAATTGACAACGTCTTCGTCATATTGAACATCCTTCTCGCAAAACCAAATAGAGTCCCGATGGCTAGATGTGGATTGCCAGTCGGTGCCGATCGGTGATGAGTGTCAACTTGTTGGTACACATGGCTCTTTCCTACCGCCTTGAAGCTGACTGTGACGTGTCGGTGTTCGTGTTTGAATTGACTATGAGTCAGTCACGGATCCAGCAAAGTCCCGAACGACCAATACGACTATCTCGATTCTCCACGAAGTCGTCTATTCACAGTCAGAGCTCTCTGTGCACTAGGGGTTCTATTCTTCAATTCTCTACCTATCTGCAGATGACTGTGCGAGAGATCATGCAATCGTCCACTTCTACGATAAATGGTCGATTCAGAGTTTGCTTGTTTCTGCAAAGCAAATAGGGGGGTGCGAGGACCCTGGGCGGATGAAACAACCTCGGCTACACCTGCAAACTATAGGATCCACCCAATGAAATCAACATCGCCGCTGTCGTTAGAAACGCTTGTCTTGTTACAATTTTGTTGCCTGGGTAGCATCACGACAACACATTTTCACTTCCACAAAGGATTGCATACGGAGAAATAGTACCAGGTCTGCATCCCCATCTCCCCTCTACCAAACTCGAATTGCTAGAATGTCGAGACAAGTGCCCCATCTTCATCATCTAGACCCGTTCGTTGTTCGAATACAAAAATACGATAGAGTCCTAATCGTAACAGCATCTTCCCCCCAGCTGTCAGTCCTTCGTTGGATTGTTCGACAGCACTTTGACTACCACGTGACATTGCGGCAGAAGCAGCAGCACCACCAGTCCCCATTGGATCGACCACCCCAGTCGTCGTAGGATGATTCGTACTCCTTGTCGTCGTCGTCGATTTTCCGTTCTGGTAACAGCCGCTACCGAAAACGCCCATGGACGAGTCTTGCATGATTCTCCCTACTAATGTCTCTGGCGTTGGTAGGGGAAAGATGATTTTGTAGAGTGCATCAGGAATTCGTCGTCTGGTGGACGTTCCTTCGACATGCGTGATGGCTGTCGTCGCTGTCGCTGAGGTGTTGGCGTTCATCGTGTAGATCGGAGTGGCGTTTGTTGATGGAGACGATGACCATGATGAGCATCCTCCCAACGACGATGAAGATACTTGACACAAGGTCCGCAAAAGATCAAGTAACGATACAGCCAGGGCATCGATTGAAATGCCTGAAGCAAGAGGTTCACAAAGCCATGGTAAAGGCTCACCAATTCGTCTTCTCTTCATTCCGTGTTCATCTCTTCCATGACTACCTGGAAGTGGAAATGGAGAATGATACAAATCCAAAATCATATCGACAATCACCTCCCACCAACAGTCGAACAAAAGACTTGTATTCTGGTCGCTGGAAGAAGAAGCCCTTCCTATATCGTCTTCATTTGTCCTACTACTACTCATCGTTGTACGACGACAACGATGACCCTTCCTGGTCGCCGCTTCCTCATGGTGCATCATCGCTTTGTGAATGGTAGCAGCTTGGGGATGGGATAGCAAACTCCATATCATCCAATGATACAAAGGTTGGAGTCGTTCGTGACTACGAGTGGTAGTATCGACAGTGGCTGTTGATGGCGCTATAGTCATGGTAGCAGTCGTGCCGGTGTTCCTTTTCGGTCCCACGAGTAGTCTCCTTTCGTCGGGGTTCACTGTGGATAGTTCGGTCGCCCAGGAATCTAATTGTTCTACCAAATGGCAAGCAATACCCGAAATCCAACCAAAGGAGGATGACGACTCTGGTGAGGATGACGATGTTGTTGTTGATACCGCCGACAAGGACCGACAGGCTACATGAAACAAATGATCGATATGATCCCGATGAGATTGTTGCAATAATTTGTGATACTTTCGTTTCTTTTGGTCGTTGCTATTTTTGTTGCTGATACTGTTGTGCTGCCGATGGTTGTCTTTGTGGTTCTGATTCCTGATGGTATTCTTTTCGTTGGATGTTGGCAACGATTCTGTTCCACCGGTGACGCGAGGAGATGTTTCTTGTCGGACCAATGACGGATGATTCGTACGACGTCTTTGAGAATGACGTTTTTGAATCAAAACAAAGGCCAAGGCTGTTTCTAACATGGCTTGTTCCGAATGTGTCATACATCGAGGAGTGGACGATGACAAGAATGACGAAGATGGTTGTTGTCGTTGTTGTTGTTGTGGTCGTTCAAGGCGAGACAGTGCGCCGACGACCTTCGTCGGACCAGCAGTCGTTGTCGTAGTCATCATCATGTTCAAGGGAACATAGGTATCCGAAAGCCTGACCCTGGGTGACAGTGACTGTAAGTAAACGACGGAGGTGTGTCGTATGGTGTGATTTCCCAGAGGAGGTGCCCTCGTATGGTACTACTGTAGCGGAGAGGTCGGTGTGTGATGTGCCGGAACAGCAAACACCAACGAAATCCATCCTTCCCATTTTGAAAACGAGAACACTTCTTTGTCACATCTTAGTCAAACGTGTCGTGTTTACATATCTATGTATAAATATATATAACCGAATCGAAACATACGCTAGTAGTATGAAAAAGTCGAGACCCGGAGATCAAAATAGGATGAGATATATGTACAATGCGTACACATTACACTACGGTATCTGCCTATCGCTTTCAATCGCTCCCTCTCGGAGAACCAACCGAGACATCTTTGGTTTCGTTCCGTCTTTTCTGACCTGGGACCTTTTTGTTCTTCTTGGGCATTGAATCTTTCTGTGCAGACAGTTTGATGTACCCAGTTGGAGGAAGGATGAATTTACCATGTCGCTGTGTAGGAAACACAATATCGAACAGCGGAGCCAAAACAGTAACATCGACTTCCTTGGCCTTCAAGGAAAATCATCTACAGTCTTGTCTTTCTCATTCAAATGTCACCTGCACACAGTGTGCGTTGTAGCCATAGAAACGTAATGTAGTCGTGGGATCGAAAGCATCGGGATGGCCCACGTCATGGATGAGGAGATTTCCTCATTGTTATCTTGGATTGTTATCAACTCTATTCTTTGTTTTTGCGAGATGATCTAGATTTGATCCGCCGTTGTGCCTTCCTATCTCATCAATTCCTCGCAAGGATATGCAATCCCGTTTGGCCGTCCGGGTCTGGAACGTTGGGTATCGCATGATACTCTAAAAGCACCACCAAGATCCTCTCTGTATTCCAGGAATCAAAGGCTACGCATTAGGACGTGTATAGCGCCGTTCACCCCTTGCTACCTTGAGGGATTATGTCCGACCCTACTAGCTCGAGGACTTGCGTCGAGCACTAAGAACGTGGGGTCATTCCAGACGACCAAAGGATGTGCAAGGCAGTTTGCCCGTCGACGTCTTGAATGTTGGGATTTGCATGATGTTGCTCCAAGAGTTTGTGTGGGACTGACAAGAATCGCTCCTTATTCCCCAGATCAAGCCTTTGCATAGGACGTGCAGAGCCGTCCGCCCCGAACTATCTTGAAGGTTCACATCAGAACCATGTTCGACAAGTTTGTCTAGCAAGGGGAAGATAGAGCCCCTAACGTGCGAGTCAACCTTGTCTACTACGACATGAAGGGCCGTCCATCCTCAACTATCTGGAAGGTTCATGTTAGAACCGTACTCCGCAAGTTTATCGAGTGTTGCTAAGGTCGTCGTTTCGTCGAATAGGTCACTCTTGGCCATAAGGACATACAAAGCAGTTCGCCCTACGCTGTTTTGAAGGTTCGTATCAGAACCATGTTCCAAAAGTTTGTTACACACCTGCAAGAAACATGTGCTAGCATACGGGTCAATCTTGTCGACAAGAACGTGTAATGCCGTCTGTCCCAAGCTGTCTCGAAGATCCACGTTGGAACCATGCTCCAGAAGTTAGTCAAGCACCTGCACGAAAGATACGCGATCGTGCCAGTAAACCCTCTCCATTAGGACGTGCAAGACTGACCGCCCCAAGTCGTCTTGAAGGTTCAGTTCCAGACCATGTTCCACAAGTTTGTCCAACACACGCAAGAAGGATTCACCGTGACGGGGACACAAGCGCACCTTGGAAATTGCCATATGCAACACCGTGCACCCCTAGTTGTCTTGTAGGTTTACGTTACAACCATACTTCACAAGTCGGTCAAGCAACCGAACGAAAGCCCTGCTATCATACCAGCTAACTGCCTTCTCCATTAGGAGGTGCAAGGGTTTGCGCCCCGAGCCGTCTCGAAAGTTCAATTCCACGTAAAACGAATTCATCAAGCACGGGGAACAAAGACTTGGAGTTATATGGATTAACCTGGGTCATGAGGGTATGCAAAGTCGTTGACCTGTCTTGAAGGTTCCGCTCCGCACATCCCCTAACGACTTTGTCAAGCATCCACAAGGTCGACATGCTTCACGGCATCGGGCGCACGATTGTACAACTCGAGACGGTATCTTGAACATTTGTGCGGACACCAGGCTCCAAGACTGATCCTATCTTAGCTCGTTTATTCTTCCTTTCCATTTTCGGCATAGAATCTTTATGATGCCTACAGTTGATGCGATAACAGATGACAAAATTACAGTTATCGTGTTCTTTCTTTCGAACAAAACGAACCAAAAGTGAAGCAGTACCAAAATCATAGAAGAGGAAACGTGTCTACTTTGTATTTAAACTTGGTACTTAGGTAGCTGAATGTCACAAACGAGCAGGCATGCTCACTACGTCCCTCCAACCTCGCAAGATCACCTTGACCACGACGATGGCAGCTCTGTTGTCACAGTCAGTTATATCACGCCACAGTAGCGATCGGCCTCTATAAGGACGTTTCTTGGTGGTAACTGGAGAAGCATATAGTGCTGTGCTGAAGAAAAGACTGTCTAGCTCGAATTGTGGGAAGAACTGAACGTTATTTCGACAAACTCTTCGTTTATGCGGTCGGAATTGAGGTAGCCTCGTCGACACCTTTTTTCAGAAGGAGCCTCCCGAGCAAATTCGACAATCATCCAGAAAAGTAAGCAAGGAGAATACTCCTCTCTAGATGCATTTCCAGGCTTTTCAGTCACACCATGATGGTCACGAAGAGCCTGTGACAAAAGTCAGTCCGTATCTGTTGCTTTCGATCCCAGTTTATTCTATCCAAAGTTCATAGTACGAACACTATTGATCTAGGAAGATCTACGTACGCTGGTCGTGTTGCTTGCTCTCTGACGAAGCCCTTGATATGTTGCGATATTGGGCAACGGGAAATCAACACATACACGTTCCCTTTATTGGAAACCCTTATTGCATCCCGTCGAGGCCAAAAGCTATGGTAGTCCAAGTGCGGAATTCCTGGTTGAGGAACAACTCATGGTTCCTTGCAGTCAGAGGGTCGGTCTTCGTCTTTGTTGTTGGATTCTGAGCTATAGTTGGAGTAACGAACGTCGGCGTCTTCTACATAAAGTGCTACTTTGTCTTCGTCTACTTCTTTGAGATCCTATGTGAATAGTTCCAGGCGGTGAAGAAAAAGAAATACCGTCGACGGATCGAAGGTATCTGGATCGCCCAAATAATGCAGAGGGAGATTTCCGTCGTAGTCTAGGAGGGTTGTGACATTTGCTCCATATTCTTCCAACAGCGTGTAGATCTGCGATTTGATCGGGTATCCCTGTATATTTCGTTTCCTAACAAGATGATGCAAGGCGGTTTGCCCTTGAATATCTCGAATGTTAGGATCTGCATGATACTTCTTCAAGAGGCTCTCGAGGACAGCCATTATCGTCTCTACATTCGTCGAGTCAACCATGTCCACTAGGACATGTAAGGTAGTCCGCCCCGAGTTATTTTGAAGGTTTACTATTGGCGAGGATAGACGTCCCGAGGAGTCTTGGAGGACCTTCTTCGTACCAGCCTGTAGTATAAGTTTGTCAAGTACCGGCAAAATCACGTTGCTTTTCACCGTGGAGCCAAGCTTGGTCATTAAGACATGCAAGGCCGTCCGCCCCGAGTTGTCTTGGCGGTTTAGTTGAGTACCATGCTCAATCAATTTGTCAAGAAAAAGCAAGATGGAGGTACTAGGATGGGGACTAACCCTCTCGACGATGAGATGCACGGCTGTCCGTCCCCACATATCTTGAACAGCAAGGGAAGTCCCGTGCTCAACCAGCTTGTCAAGCACTGACAAAATCATTCCCCTGTCGACAGTACCTAGCTTTGCCATCAGGGTATGTAGAGCCGTCCGACCCAAACTGTCATGACAATCCATGGTAGCACCACGCTCCAATATTTTGTCCAACACTGGTAGGATATAATCGAAATGGCTTTGACCGACCTTTTCCATTATGACATGTAAGGCTGTCCGCCCCATTCCATCTTGAAGGTTCAGTTGTGCTCCATGCTCGACTAACATATCGATGACGGGCAGGATATGTTTGGTACGACATAACCCAGCCTTTTCCAGTACAACGTGCAAGGGTGTCCGTCCCAAGCAGTCTGGAAGGTTCAGGTCGGCATCATGGGTCAAAAGCTTTTCAAGTACTCGTACGAACTGCTCAGTACGACATCGAACGACCTTATCCAGTAGTGTGTGCATGATAGTCCAACCCGAGTTGTCTTGAAGGTTTAGAAGAGCTCCATGCTCCACAAGTTTATCAAGTAATGGCACGATATACTCAGCATGATATTGGCCAACCTTATCCATGAGGACATGTAACGCCGTCCGTCCTCTGCTGTCTTGAAGGTTCGGATCGGCACCATAGTACCTCACGAGCCTTTTGATATCCGGTAGGACCATCTCAGTATCAAACAAATCATACTCCATTAGGACATGCAAGGCAATCCGCTTGTCAGAGCAATCTGGTGGAAACGTCTGTTCATGGATACTCTCCGGCTCAACGACGGTGCTTTTACATTTCTTGTTCATTTTAGTGCTACCGCAAGTATGCCTTTCGCTCGATAATTTGCAAAGGGATGTGATTACAGATGTGAGGTCCTCGGCGCCTTTATCCGTTTGGAGACTGAAACAACAATCATGATGATGTTGCACCTGTAGGAGGTCAAGAAGGACACGAATGCGTTTCGAACATTTGGTGCCGGTAGATCGAAACCCGTGAATTGTACGGCAGTGGCACATGAAGCACGTTCCCGCTGACTGGGACTGACAGACTGTCAAGTCGAAGAAACTATGGAGAACCATACATATGTAGACTATCTAAGATACAACGTGAGTTTCACCGTCACTTTCCTTTGCGGCGTCTTCTTGTTTTATGCTCCCTATTCATTCACTCACATAGTCAACAGAAGTCATCCTAGTCATACGATATTGCAAACGTAGGGCATCCTAGACACGAATCAGTTCTGACGGGACCGCTGCTATGAAGATTCTAGTGGTATTTCTGGGTGAATTGGACAACCAGATTTCTCCATACAAGAAGGGTATCTCGTCGTCGGCGTCGACGAGGATGACAAGCTAAACCATTTAGGACTCCAAGAAAAAAACGATATCTCACCCCACAAAAAAGGGAATCCAAGAATAATCATGGCAGCATCCAATGATCTGTCGACTTGGGATCACCGTCATCCCCACCCTCAGATGATCCTCCTCCTTTCTTCATCCATCTGGTGTTTGGGTTTGTGTTGTTGGTAGTACCAGTAGTCTTGCTGTTTGGGGTCGACGCGGGGGCAGATGAGGCAGGACCATTATGATCCTTCCCTCGATTGAGGATGTTCTGAACGATACCTGGCCCACCACGCTTATTTGCTAGATGTCTCCTGGCAACAATGTCTTCTTCTTCTCTACCACCCAAAACATGAAACCAATAGTCTACTGTATCATGTGATACCCGATATTCAAAGGGAGGTGGTGGCGGTGTATTCTCTGAAGACGAGGTAGTTTCGACAATTGCCGATGTACTGTCAGCATCGAATGATGTCGTCGTCGTCGTTGTTGCTTCTCCTAGGATGGCAATGTCCTTTTCAATGTCAATTGGATCTTGAATCGTTTCAGGATTCATGCTTAACCATGATGCATAGGATGCCATTGCCTCGTTCATAGCCATGGCAGTATTATTCCATGACTGATCATCGGCTGCCGACTCTCCTCGATGAAAGGAAAGTCGTTGTATGGAAGGCCGTGATGAGGACGAAGAAGTCCCCGTCGGGCCTAATCTTCCAACACCTTCACCACCACCTCCTGCTATGACTGTCCGATACCAGTACGGAAATTGATGATATACATCATGACTATGTGGATGATGGCCAACCAAAAAGGATTCTACCAAAATCACCGCACAAGACAAGAGGATGAAGGCTTGACATCTTGTTGTTTGACTCATCCAATAGACCAACAATCGACCTGATAAAACATTGTTCGCATTCCCAACGTTGCCTGTAGTACTACCATGATTGCCCATCCGGGTCTGACGACCTCGTATAACGACAGCGTTTCTGTTGTTGGATACCGATACCGATCCTGTCATGATCTACTACTCTGGGTGAGTCAAATACTACAACCACTGTCACAAATCGTTGTGTGTATAGAGAATTACGACACGATGAATGAAATCGATCGATGAATCGATCCAATGAGACGGAAACTCCGACCAACGAAAAATAGAAGGAAGGGTTTGAAGTGTTGGATGATGTGATGGGTGATGTGATGGGCAGGCAGGTGAGACGAAAGAAAAGAAAGAAAATCGGAGGATGGCGAAGACATTTTCCCTATTTCCGTTCGTCCAGATGGTCGGAATTCTGGATCGCGTCGTCATATTTTGAAAAAGGAGATATCGGCACCTTTATCCCGCACGGGGAAATCCGTTAAATATCTTGTTGCGGAGCTCCAGAACCTCTGTAAAGGGGGAAAACTCTCGACTATGTGGCCATGGAAGATAGTACTCAAGCGTCATTTCTCTCATACCTATACTCATACTTAATCAAAAGATGGACCAATCGACTGCAACAAATGAGAGTTTAACTGTTTCTACTTGTCCATCCATCCAACATCTTCGTCGATCGACGTCCCGCCCCCATACTGTAATTGTTTTGCATCCCTCCTTATCCAACACTCTCTCATACACCACAACAAGGATCATGGGACGGAAAAGTAAACATGCTGGTTCAGGACATTTACCTTTGACCAATTATGAACGGAAAGAAATTGGAAAGAATTATGGGACGACGAAAGCTCGCTTGAGCAGTGTCAGTCAACAGACCTTTGGACATTGTGCACTCTCCTTACATCCTGCTACTGAGCAGCCTGTGGCGACACCATCGGGATATATCTACAATCGTCCATCGATCTTGGAATATCTATTACATCAAACTCAAGAATTGAAAAAGGCACAACAACGATATGATCAAGGGCTGAAAGATAAGGAAATCCATCAAAGGAATCAAAGGGAGGAAAAACGAAAGGCACAAGTTGAAAAATTTGAAGAAACTCAAAAGATTGTAACGAAGAAACAAAAGACGGGAGATGATACAAATCCATTAGCTCGTTCGAGTTACTGGTTGGCAGATTTTCAACCAGTAAATAATGTTGCCAGCGATGGGACACCCGTCGACAATATGGATCCACCACCGGATCGTCCCTGTTCACCCATGACACAAGAACCTCTTCGTCGGAAGGATTTAATCCCTATCGAATTGAAACGGAATTTAGATGGTCAAGTCATATGTGCAATTTCTGAAAAATCCATCGTGACACAATCAGCCGTTGCATTAATTCCTGTCCCCATCAAGAAAAAGGACGATGCTGAGACGGCAGCAGCATCGTCATCATCATCATCATCACGTCCAGCTCAAGTCGTGTTGGAACAGGTATTCCAAACTCTTGGTGATACGAAGATTTGTCCGATTACAGGTCGGAAGATTGTTAAAATTCTTACATTACAATCCGGAGGAAGTTCCTTTGCAGGATCAGGACGGATATTGGAAGCTCAGACGTATCGACCAGGGATGACGTAACGTTTTGGGGGTTAGTTTCTGTTGAAAGTGAAAACGGTACTGTAGTCGCTCCATACAACACAATGATGCGATGCCCCCTCCGGAACTGGTGATCCTACAGCTACGGGTAGCACTACCTTTGTACTCTTTACTCGTTTGTCATGTACTTCGATGGAATGATCTCTCCCTTCTTTACAGCTTCGGCTTTTCCGACATCATCATGTCGAATAGACAACAATAATACGAAAGTATCCTTAAACTTTGCAGGATAGCTCCTTCAATACCGACATTATTAAAGCTAAAATTAACAATAGGAGCTATCTTAAATTGATCTAACTTCTGTTGAAAAGCCTAAGCTCCTATACTGTTTACACTGTGTTATTGGGAACGTTGACGAGACGGTACACAGCTGGCGCGCCGCCATGTCCACCTGGACACATGAAACGGGATGACAGCCCTGCACTTTCTCGTCACCGTGTCCATTAACACCATATATATTCAAAGAATACCATAGTCACATATATCCTAAATGTCTCCCATGCGCAACGGGAAAAATGTTCGTTCCTCCCAAAAAACGCAGTCAGGATTAAGAAAACTATGGTATACATCTTCGTTCTTGGTATGCTCAAGGGCCCCGTTGACAAGATGGTACAAGGCAGTCGTCTCGTAATGACTATCTGGTCATGAAACGGGACAACTGCCTTATATCTTCTTGTCAACAGACAAATACCAACCTCGTGTTCCACAACCACCTCAACAGTCATCCAGACGGCTTTGACAACGGAAAATCATGCAAGAAAGTCTTCAATTCCAACGGCATGCTCAACGAAAATGTTGATTAGATTATGCAAAGATGTCGTCTCGTAATGTCCGCATCTGGCCATGTAAACGTGATGACAGCCTTGCACATTCTAGTCAACAGATCCGGTTAGCATCGCATTCCGCTGTCAACAAGCGCCACCGGGGGGGAGCACTTCCCACCAACTTTCCTAGAGAGACTTTCAACAACCCCACAGATCCAACACCTTGGTCGATCACATGAACGCAGTTCGGCTTCGGTCATTCGTCTTTCGTTGATCCTTGGTTTCCTGATGAAGAACGAATGGGATAGAGTGAAACAAAAGTCAAAGACAAAAGAGAAACTTATGAAATGTCTACCACAACCAACGAATTACGATTTCATCGGCACGGTAGTTCCAACCATTGGCCAATATTTCGAAGGGAAACGAAACCGACATACTACAGTACCGATTGCATCTGTCCTTGAGTTCCCGGTGCTTGTCGGTGGTTTATGGGACGGCATTAGAAGATCGACCTTGGAAAGTGCAAGCTTCTAGATTAGCTTTATAACGGTGTCGTCGTCCATGCTGCGCTTTCCTCGAATTTTTGACAGTGACAGTGAGTACGTCAAAAGGTCGTCGACAAATGGATAGTCAGGGTAATTAATTAATGACACGTCCAACGGACATCCTCCGCCTATGACATCTCCACCTTGCGCACCCGTCGGACATTTGGCGCTCTTTCCTCGCAAGTTGGACGAATTCTTGCGACAGCAGCGCGACTCGTTGGACTATGAATCCAAGCGAGAACGTCTGTCCCTTCCCTCCAATCTGCCTGTGGATGCATTTCGCAAGAAAACTATCTTGTCTGGTACGGTAAAGCAAAGACAGGATAAAGTTCGAGCATACTCTTGAACTAAGGAAAACACCGAGACCTCCAGACCTAGCCATGCCCATTCTGATTCTTGAATAACCGATGATCAGTCGACGTGTTGTGGGGTCTTCCAAACGCACACAGAAAGGACATGGGACCGTCGTGTCGTCCGGACGAACACCAAGTCGAATTCTGACACGACATCCACCTACCCGTACTACGACTAGTCGATCACAATCGCCACGATGGTACGATTATCTGACATTGACTATTCTTTTCATCCTCAGTGTAATCTTCCTATACTACCGTTACCCCATCGGTAGGGTGCAACCTCCGATCGCCGATACCGATCAACAACAACAACGACGAGGACGTCATCAGGAATTGACAGAAAGGGATCCATACAACACGGATAGGAATCGTGCCTACGATGAGATTTACACAGCATTAACAAATGAGGAAACAAAGATGTTGCGGTACATGCGAGAGAAATTTGATTTCTTAAAAGAAAATCAAAAATTGCTACCATGTCGTATAGATGATGATTGTCAGCTCAAAACCAAAAGGTCGTTAGGGATCTTTTCCTTATTCGTACGTTCTACCTCCAAGGCACCGAAAGTCCTACTCCACAATACACTTCCTTTTCATCGACATATCTGTGGAAAGATTATATGGGGTAGTGGTGGAATTCTGGAGCTAGTAGGTTCGGATATCGACCGGTGTTTGTCGACCGGACTCCCATATGTCAATACGCCGCGACCACCTCCCGTTTCTGGAGAGGGATTAAGACCCATTGAATTATATTGGGACTATTCTGACCTTGGTTACTTGGATGACGGCTTAGACGGCTTTTATGGTGATATCAGACCTCAGACGGAAGCATTTCCATGTCCCATCGCATGTCGCAAGGCTGAACAATCTTCTATTGTAAGTGTCATCTCAGTCAAGGACACTAGTTTGGAGATTATGTCGACCATGGAGGGTGAACAGTATTATGCCGAGGCTGCTGTAATGCCAAAATCATACCGTCAACATCAATTTTATGCTACGACGAGTTTCCGATCTGAAATCCCCATGCCATACTTTTCTTGGGCGGAATATGACATTCAACATTCGTCAGTAAATTTCGACAAGGCGATCAAGGGTGCTAGCTTTCTTGCCAAAAATTGTTTCGCTGATAATGGACGTGAAGATGTCGTCCTAGCATTGATGGAGGAATCGAAACTTCGAGTAGATTCATTGTCCGAATGTCATCACAATGCTGAACCACCCCCTGGTGTCAACATGGACAATAAGACTGCCGTACAAGAGAAGTATTTGTTTCATTTGGCTTTCGAGAATCAGAATGCTGAAGATTATATTACTGAGAAACTATGGGGAGCATTAGCCGCGGGGACACTCCCCGTGTACCTTGGAGCACCGAATGTGAAGGATCATGTACCACCGAATTCGATTATCGTCGTTGATGACTTTCCATCAACAAAGGACCTTGCCGACTATCTGATCCGTCTAACGAAGGATAAGGCTCTATATGAATCGTATCATACCTGGCGTTACCAACCTATCGATCCTCACTTCAAAAAGAAATTCCACTTTACGAATACTCATAGTACCTGTCGGATATGTAAATGGGCCCACTCTATAAAGCACGGATTCCGATGGGATCATGGACATCAAGAAGTATCGGACCCGTATATTCCACACGATACATGCCGGAACAAAATGGGTCTCATCTCACATCCCTTCAAGGAATATTGGTCAGCAGCCGTCGGTGATCGATCCATACCTGTACACAGCGACGTCAATGTCAAGACATGTTCTCTCGACTTGACCAATCGTATCTTGGAGATTGATGGTGGTATCTGCCGTCGTATGGTCTACGATCAGGATGGAATTACTGATCTCATCGTCGAGTGTAGTGTTCCGAGAGTGTACGAACTGAAACTCGAAACAACCATCAAGTCGGACAATCTCCAGAGTATCAACGACGATTTGGGGCAAGAGTGGCGCTTACAAGATGACAAGTCAAGATTGACCTTCCTTTTCAATCTCCCAACGACGAAACCCACGATTGTCCAACCCGGAATAGTACGAGTGATTGTAAATTCGAGTGTACGTATTCGTGTGATTGTGGAAGATCTGGATATATTTCACAAGGGTGCGAAAAAGCATCGATCCTACTTTGGTGATGTCATGAAACGTGATTTCTTCACCCCCATAGAGGCTTACACTGTACTTCGTAGTAAATGAATTTTATACGTTGTATCGTAACCCTTACAGCCAAAAAGAAATCATACGTAGTAGGAATCTGGGGAGAATGGTTACAGATGGACGTTCTATGTGCTACGGTATCTTTCTTCTAATGGAACTCTATTGTAGCGGCTACTAGGGAGGCTTTGTCTATTAGCGAAAAACCGCCCGTTCGTCGTCCGTGTTTGGAACGAGGCGTCCGAACTGACAATGAGAGAGACTAAGCAAGTCCCCGAAAATTTCTGGCGCGGGTCATGGGATATGGGAAACCAATCATACATGAGATGCTGGAGGAAGCAAATCGGCCTCCCACCATGCAGTTCCCATATTGTAATCAGCGGATCAAGTTCTAAACTTCAAATTCACTACGAAAATGTCTGGAAAAGGTACGATTGGATCATATCCACCACCCATGATAGATACAGGATGATTCGTTTCTCATGTCTTTTTCATCCTTCGCTTCAATGTGTAAAGGAAAAGGAAAGGGTGGTCGTGGAGACAAAAAGACGACTACTAGTTCTAGTGCCAAGGCAGGACTTCAATTCCCCGTAGGTCGTATTGGACGATATTTGCGACAGGGGAAATATGCGACACGAATGGGAGCAGGTGCCCCGGTATACCTAGCAGCAATTCTTGAATACCTATGTGCCGAAATTTTGGAACTTGCCGGCAACGCGGCACGAGACAACAAGAAGACTCGAATCATCCCAAGACATATTACATTGGCAGTGAAGAACGACGAAGAATTGAATAAGCTTCTTGGAGATGTAACCATTGCTTCTGGAGGTGTCCTACCAAACATTCATGCTGTACTGTTACCCAAGAAGGTCAAGGTCGGCAAGGGATCATCTCAGGAATTCTAAACATTCTTCGACGGCGGGGTGTATTCCTTTTTTCTCTCTCTCATGGCTTCGATGTACTGTACTGTTGCTATCATTTTGTATTATTGACTCTTTCAATGGGGATATGCAGTTGATTGAGTTTCTAAGGTTCTTCTTAATAACTCGACTTCTGAATCTGATTCACGACACAGATGTAGTTTGTCCCCTGTAGATGTCTACCAATTCTCCCAGTACGAGGAGGATGGTAGACATACTTTGTTCGAAAGAGTCAAGAGGCTGCTGTTGACCAAGGTCTTGTTCATTGTTGTGTCAGATCGAGTCCATGCGGGATGTACGAGTCGTTCTTCGGTATCATGGTAGATCCCGTTGACGGTCACTGCTGCCTAGGAGGACTGCCATCTTCCGTTGAACGGCTCGCTATAGCGGCCGCTCACTGTAAAGATCGATAATCACAGTGAGATTCAACCATCACTACACTGCGACTGTGAATGGGGAAAGAAGGACCTTCCCCAGTACAGTAGGTACTAGCAAGGCCACAGCAGTGGACGAAAACATATTCTTGGGGACCCCAAGTTGGCGTCTAGTGGGGTTATTTCCATAAGTGCTGGTCAATGTCTCCCTACCCCAATAAAGACTCTTCAATCAGTAGTTGTTCTCAACATGAAATGAGGAAGAAGACGACATGAATACTAGTAGAGGCCGATCTCTACCAGAACATAATGGTGGTCGCTTGCTACGGTTGCTCAATGAGGGGATGAACATGGGGGAGACCTTGTTGTGGGATACTAAATTTGGGGGAAATGAATAATGACAAGATTCGAGACAGTACCGCGATAACCATACCCATTCGATTGGCGGCGACCCAATATCACCCAAGCTCAGACTATCGGCTCCTTCATTCTAGACCGATCACTTCCATCACTTCAGTGCATTCCTTCTTCTTAGTACTGTGTTTCCACGCCATGTCCGATGACATCAAGGATATGAAACTCCCAAAAGGTTGGGTCAAGACTTATTCGAACAGTCAGCAAAGATATTACTACTCGCATAAGGATACGAAGCATACACAATGGCATTTCCCCACTGCATCAGAAGCAGACGATCCATGGATGGCAAAGCGTCGGGCGGAAGAAAACGAAGAAAAAGAGCGCAAGCGTGCTGTCGATGTCCCAGCTGTTGCGGCGACGACGGTACCAGCTAAGCGACAAAGAGTGCAACCAAGTAATGTCGATACCCTCCTGGCGTTGGCGGACACAACGAACGTAGCGATCATCGTCCCCTATCGAGACTTGCACGTCGAACAAGCAAGAGCCGCTCATTTGAAGAAGTTTATTCCACACATGATTGATTTTCTTGGCAAGCTACAACGTGCCAGGAAGATTTCTGATTTTCATGTGTACATCGTTGAACAATCCAACGATGGACGTAAATTCAATCGAGGCAAACTACTGAATATTGGGTTCGATCTGGCGAGAAAGGCGAAGAAGCATGACGCCTTTATCTTTCATGATGTGGACCTCTTGCCGCAAGAGGACTTAGGCGATGCCTATGCCGCCTTTCCTAAGGTACCATACCACATTGCTCGTGTTTGGGACAGATATTCCAACAATCCCAAGTATTTCGGTGGCATCGTTTCGTTTTCATCCAGTGACTTTAAGCGGATTAATGGCTATCCAAATACGTTTTGGGGTTGGGGTGGAGAGGATGACGAGCTGCAGCTCCGATGCCAGGCGATTGGTCTGAAATGGGACTGGCCGAAAGGGAAGGGTACGATTGTCGATTTGGAGGATATGACCCTCGATGATAAGTTACAATTCTTGCGTCAACACAAGGAGTGGAAATGTATGGTAAAGTGGGAAGCTCTGAAGGAACACGATACGACGTGGCGAACGAATGGTTTAGCGGACCTACAATACAAGAAGATCGAAGAGTCCCCACTGGATGGGAAGGACCTTCGCCGTTCGAAGGCGACCAAGATTTCTGTTGATGTCAAGCTTAATGGCAATCATTGGGCCAATGACAGGTGTGGAGTGGATTTCATGGGCGACTGGAACAAATAAAGACTTTGTCAAGCGAAAGCGCACGGCCCGCTTATTCGCAATCGCAATGTCGCCAGGGAGAATCCACCCTTCCTCCTAACTTATTTTCTTCCCGAGGATACAGTACTCGTTCGTTCTGAGGACATACGATAATGGTGATAATGGTTCCTCCAATGGTATGTTCTGGTCGAGCAAAATGGCTCCGATATGCCCTACGTTTTACGATGTAGTCACGAAAATATCTGTGGGAAAGTGCCAGGACCTAGTTGAAAGATATCAGCTCCCTCGAAAACTAATTCGAGTTTGAAAGATATCCTTGATTGTGACCACGGTAGGAATAGCATCCCTACGCGGCGCTGGTTCGAGAAACGGCTTTCGTTCTCTGTAGGATCTCCTTCAATAGTAGAGACCGATCAAAGCACTACACATCAATGGACAAGTCCCTACCTTCCGAAAACGTTACAACCTCCACCTTGGTATACATCAGGTGTGCATTGCGTCGCCTCCCATAGACAGTAGCTCGGAGTGTTCCCATCTAGTCTACTAATCATTGTGTTATTACTGGTGGTCGCTTGCTACAGCACGTCTAATGAGGGGGGATAAATTTGGGGGGGGGAAGAAGTTTATTTAGCAAGTTGAATTCGGGGGAAATGAAGAAAGATAAGTGTCGAGAAAAGGACTCCGATACTGTAATCACACTCATTCGATGGGCATGACCCAATATTCCAAACCCAGACCATAGACTCCTTCATCATGGAACGACAACTTCCATCACTTCAGTGCATTCCTTCTTCTCTATACTGTCCTTCCACGCCATGTCCGATGACATCAAGGATATGAAACTCCCAAAAGGTTGGGTCAAGACTTATTCGAACAGTCAGCAAAGATATTACTACTCGCATAAGGATACGAA
>Ga0194115_10003397_pt1 | contig 17946 bp, 21 predicted proteins | sample TA2MahsurfametaG_3_FD_148656 | JGI IMG/M metagenome (GOLD analysis project Ga0194115, IMG submission 148656) | Freshwater microbial communities from Lake Tanganyika, Tanzania - TA2015002 Mahale S4 surface | ecosystem: Environmental > Aquatic > Freshwater > Lake | place: Tanzania: Lake... | reverse complement strand
CTAACATTTTTATTGCCGATGCTACAAAACTACAAATAAATGAAGAGGGATATATGACATCTTCAATCATCTGAACTAACTCTGGATTATCATATATGTATGGGTTTTCATATTTATAGTTTCCCATCTCTTCCCTTAATATTCTTCTTATGGATTCTTGTAGGTTCATAACTAACTATGATCTTATTGCGTTATATCCTTTACTATTCAAATAATTAATAAGATCATCGATTTTTGATTTATCTTTAATTGTTATTTGATCTTTCATTATGAAATAACTTGTTATGCCAAAGTTTTTCAATAGTTTAGTTAATCTTGTGTTGGCTTGTGCATCTGTAAGATTTAATTTTTGATATATTTCAGAATTGTCCAAAATTAATATATCTGGATTCTGTCTCAATTTTCCATATTTGTTTGAATCTCTTGCTTGATTCCATATCTTTATTGTATTATAGTAAGGATTCATTGTAGCGTTGAAACCTTTATTATTTAAAACAGAAATTGCTTTTTCTATGTCGTATTCATTTACCTCCACAAAATAACCAACGTATGCCAACATTCTGAAACCAAATCCAACCACAGAATCTATGTTTGATTTCTTTAAGGTTAAACCAATCTTTTGAAGCATATATTTGACATCAATTTTTTGGTCGGATTCAAATTGTACGACTATTTGTGATTTATTTATGTGTTCTTCCGAATTATCGTCTGCAATATTCAAGTCAGACACTCTGTGATATTCGAAATCATTCTCGTTTTTTCCTGATGAAAGATGTTTTTGAAATGATGACATTTTATTTTTATCTTCTTGAGACAATTCTTCTCCTCGGCTCATTTTGTCAAGAACATCATCAATGTTCTCGTTTATGATCCCCATCATTTGTTTGATTCTCTGTATGTTTTCTTGTAGGTTCATCTTTTATTATAAGTATTATATAACTTTTTGATTTTGTCCTCGAGAATATCTGATACTTCTGTAACAAATTCAATTTCTTCTTGTTCTGGCAAATCTTCCCATCCAAGTTCATAGTCATTCCACATTAATGCTTCCACCGCCCTCAAAGTTAACTCGAACTTGAAATGTTCATAACTTTCTGTTTCATGATATACTTGATCCGCATTTACTGACAAAATATATTCAACATCATCTATATCGATTCTTCTTTTGAAGAATTTCGATTTCGATTCTTCGCTTAATATTTTTTCAATCAAATTATCATAGTATTCATCTATTCTATCTTTATAATAATCTTTTAAACTATCATATACATTATCGTACCATTGTGAATCTTCCGGTGTTGTACTATGTAATTCATAGTGTATCCCATCTATCATCTTTGAAACCACCACATTTGTGAACCGTGATCGTGTCATTGTCTCATCTCGTCTTTTATTATATTCAAACATATCCCGAGTGGATATCAAGGACTCAAGAAACTGCGTTTCTAAATCATAATTCGAAATCCTACGTCGGATCATCGGTATGAGTTGTTTGTCTTCCCTTAATATTCTCTTTATAATTTTTTTTAAGTTCACTTGAATATAGGTTAGGTATAATTTATGTCTATTTGATCCTTTGTTTTTGCTAAGGATTGTAAATTTTTGAATAACTCATTTAAGTCAATTTCTATAACATCTTCACCATTGATGTTAACTGTTTTACTAAATGGTGACAAAATTTCCCTCAATTCTTCAGATTCTTGATTTTTTATAAAAAGACCAAAAACAGAGTATTGATTTTCCACTTTTAATAAAAGTAAATTATCTCTTTCATAATTTTTGTTTGTATAAATTCTCATGATATTGTCATCAGAATATTTTATTTTGAGTTTTTTATCTGAGTAAACATCAATATTTTTTTTGAATAGTTTTTTTAAATTATCAACAGAAATGAAATCGTCAACACCAAGGATTCGTCTCAAATTTTGGACTAAAGCAATTCTTTCTATCCCTTCTTGTGAATGACCTTGTATTGCAGGATTGACCATAATATCAATATTAATTTTTATGTCGTCAGGAATAATAGGTACCATTCTTTTTTCTTCTATGTAATCTACAATAGCATGTTTGATTTCATGAATTGAGACCATCATAATTTTGTTTTTCATTTTTGGTTCGAATTGTTTTGCACAAAAATATACGTCAGGATTTCTATAAAAAGCAAGAACACCCTTGCAATGTGGATCATCAACTGTCATTTTGACAATAATATTTTTTATGTATGTTTTTAGATCGTCTATTTCTTTTTGATCATAATTTTTCATTTTTAATTCATCCTTTTTTTCAATGTATTGAATTTCGTCTTTCAAAATTGATATTTTAATTTCCAAACTATTCAAATCACGTTCTGTGTCAGGTGTTGGTCCTTGGGTTTCAAGTTGTTTTTTTAAATTTTCTAACTCAATTTTTTTATCATTAAGTTCTTTGTTTGAACTATTTATTTTTTCTGTAATTTTACTTTTGAACCAACTTCCACTTATATAACCATAAAAATATTCTTTTGCTTGATTTATAATTGGATCAATAGCTTTTTTTATTTCTTGAAGTTTTTGTTCGTCAGTTTTTTTTGGATTATTCCAAAATAAGGACACAGGATCATATTGTTCTGAAACAAGATTCATCAATTTTTTAATTCTATTTATTTGTTCATTTAAATTCATTATGTCTCAGGATATTGAATTGGGGAATCAAAACTATTGGTATTTGAATTCTTATTGTTTGCTAATTGATTGAAATTATTTATAAACTGACTAGGTGGTGGGTCAAATCTTGATCCGGCATAACAAGTCAAAGTCCATGAAATATCGTCACTTCTAACAATTTTTTTAAACATTTTTTCAAAATCATATGTTGTTAATTGATAAGTCAAATCATCTTTTTTGAACTTGTTTCTTATTGATCTTAAATTTGACTCTTTTTCAGTTTGATTACAAGCGTATATTCTATCTTCTATTGTACTTTGATTCCATTTATCAATCCACTTTTGAATGTGTTGTTTTTCTATATTTAATTTTATAAAATCTTTTATTGTGTTTGGTTTTATATTTTTATAATCAATTTGTTCACCCATAAGAACGTCTTTAAATAAATTTCCGACTAAAGAATATTTTGTAAAATTATTAAGTAAATGAGTAGTTTCGTTTGGAATAATTTTTGGTAAAACTTTATCCCATTGTTCTATTGTATTAATTCCCTCAACATTTTTATCCAAATAATGACTAAACTCATGTAGCATGACTTCATATAATTTGTCTTCTTTTCCTTCAACAACAAAATCTGAATAGTAGTTTAAAGTTATAAAATAGGCATTTGCTAACCCCCTAATGTCTATGTCTCTGTAAAGAACTTCTTCAAATGGTCCTTTACATGAAATTTTTGTTCTTGGAAAAGAACGAATCAATTTATCTAAAAGGTTAATTTTATTGAGACCGTGTGGCTGTTTAAGTATTTTTTTTCTTGTTTTATCACTTGAAATCCAATTAATATATGTTGTCTTGATTTTATTTAAGTTAGAATCTATATAACTTTCACATCGTTGTTTAAGTTTTTTTGCGTCTGAATTTGTTTTAGGATTATAAAAACTAATTGGTTTAGATTTATCAAAGGAAATTGGACAATCTTTTATTAACTGTCCACAAATTTTTTTTACCATTTTATTTACAGCAATAGCCATTTTTGGTCCGTAAGGTGTTTGGGTCCTTGATCCCAAATCATATCCTAAAGACACCATTTTGTCAAATATTTCAAGAGGCGTGTCATACCCTTTGTTTGCTCCCCATACCCAAGTACCCAAAGCCCTTGCTGTTGGATTGTCAAATTTCCATGTTTTATTAATATTGTGACCTACTGTAATCAAAAAATCTTGGAGATCTCCAGCACCATTTGCTAAATTGATATAATTTGTATCTTCATAAATTGACCTGTAAAAATTGCAAAACTTTGGGTCTGTTGATAAATTTGAACTTGTAATTGTTTCTTCCTCATTTATAACAAACATCAAACTTTGTATTCTTTTCAAATGTTCTGTCAGATTCATAATAATAAATACTTAAAAAAATGACTTTATTATACATCATTTTTAGATGATTGTTCCAACTTATTGGCAAATTTATTATATTGAACGTAAATTTTATTCGAATATAAATCTGTTAGAAATTTTCTTACCTCCCCATAAAAAAAAATTTTCTTTGTCTGAATCTGATAATTCATCGTAAATGACATCCATAAAGACATTCATAACCAATTCTCTAACTTCTCTCAATTTAAGTGGTGGATATCTTCTAAAAAAATCTTTGCCGTAAATCAAACCTGATTAAAATCCTTTTTCTATGTTTTTTTCACCGATTCTTCTTTCAGGATAATGCTTGAAATTAGTGTTTCCCCTTAATATTCTTCTTATGGATTCTTGTAAGTTTATTTCATAAATTTATTTAACTCTTCAATAGTTGATTGATTATTTTTATGATGTATTCCAATGCCTCCATTGTCAACCCACTCATTAATATTTGTTTCTGAATCATCTATCAGAATGTTTGGGTATACACTTTCATTCTCAGTAAATGTTGCAAATTTTTTCTTATCTTTACCTGAAATAACAAATTCGATAGGTGGTGTTGGATCCAAATAATCTTCCACCTGTTCAGTTTTTATTTTTTTTGCCATTTCTACATTCCCACCACCCGTTGCAGTTAAAATGGTCGGATTATATTTTTTTATTTCTGACCATAAAGAACTCCCGACATAATCTGTTTTGCCTCCATTACCTACTTCATCGGCACCCATTTTTTTAAACAATACCCCACCCATATCAACATATAATTTTTTTGGTTGATAATAGTTTTCAACTATAACTCCCATCATTTGTTTAATTCTTTGTATGTTTTCTTGTAAGTTCATATTAATAAATATTTAATAGTCATCATCGTCATCGTAATCAGGATTATTGTCTCTATCTTCTTGGTTAATTCTTTCTTTTTCTTTTCCGTGAAGTTTTGCTAAGTATAATTCTTCAATCCAACCTGGTTCTTCTTCTTCATGTTCTTCCATGGCTTTATATGAATACAAAGTATTTTTATTAATATAATCCATCATTTCTTGCATTGATATGTTTTCAGGTTTTGGAATTGGTGGAACACATAATTCACCTTTTTTCTTATGAGTGTATACATCTACATAATCTAAAGACAAATCATTTCTATTGAACATTTGTTGAATTTCATCTAATTTTGTATCTTCAAACCATTCTTCAATAAGGTACATCAAATAATTTTTTCTAATTGGAAAAATCTTTGTCATTTGATCTATCATAACCGAATAAATAGACAAATAAACTTCCTTAACACTTCTTTCGTTTGTTGGTCTTTTGTCCCTTGGTCCCCAATTAGGACTTCTATCATCAAAATCAACATCCAGTCTTGCAATTTCTCTTCCATTTTTGCAAATTTCAAAATAATAACTCCAATATTTCCAAGACTCAGTTTTGTAAATTTGTGATCCTTTGAAATAGTTATTTAGCCATGTGTAAATCCCTCTGTTGAGATTATCGTTTGGTTTTGAAAATTTCTTGGTAATTTCCTCTCTTAATATTTTTTTTATGTTAGTTTTTATATTCATTTTTATCTACAATTTCTTTTGAAAGTATTTTTTATTTTGTTATAATATTCCTGATCTAAAAGAATTTCTAATCCTTCATAAATAGTTTTCCATTCATTTGATGACTCGTCTATCCCATCAAAATAAATCATGTATAAATCAGTTGCCGTTTCATAAATTAATCTATCCATTAAAGTTCTCGGTGACCCATATTCACAAATATCGAGTTTAAGTTGTTTTAGATTTGATTCGAATAATTTATATATTTCCGATTGTCTACGTTTTATCGATGTTGGAATTATTTTTATTGTTTCGTTAATAACATTTCCTAAGTTGTCGTATCTTAATAATGTCGCATCTATGATTACTTTGGGAAGGTTTTTTGCCGAAAAATTTGGTTCATAAGCTTTTTTTATAAAGAATGGGAAGAACTTATTCATTTTATCGGCAAACATTGTCATTATGAAAGATTCTTCATTTGATGCGGGTTGACCTGAATTAAAATTAATGTTTATAATTTTATTTCCACTAACTGATGTTCTAATTTCAAGAAAAACTATTTCAATCTCATCTCTATCTAAAATTGATTTTATTGAGGGATTTGAATCTGAAAAATTAATGTAATTTTTTACCAAATTATAGATTGTTTCTTGATCGTTCAAATCAATTTCTAAAATACTAGCAAGGTTTTTGAATCCACCAACAGCTTTCGAAGCGAGAATTACTCCTGAGTTATTTAATAAATTTGTAAGTTTGTTTTGTAGAGGTGTATTATTAGATGATTTCATAATTACAAATTTTTTTTAAGCATACATATCAAAAAAAACTAAGTTTCCATTTTTTATACCAATATTACCCGAGTGTAGATCATAATCTCTTGGTCTATCAGGACCTTTCCAAACTTCAGAAATTGCATTTATCAAATTTATAGTCGTTATTTTGAAATTTTCAAAGTCAGGAAAATATTTTATTGATTTATCTGTATCATTAAATTCTTTCTTTTTGATATAAAACTCTTGTAGTTTTGGTTCTTTTAGGTAAATAGATTTCATTACTCCTTCCGGTTTGTAACCTTGTCCTTTATTTCTTTTATCAGAAAATTGTAACCAAAAATAATATTCAAATCCTAACATGACCGCATCTTTTTGTTCTTGTGAAAGTGGTTCAACTTTGTCTAAACATATAACATACATTTTTTCACTTTTTACCTCATCTTTTTTCTTTTTGAGTTCAATAAAGTTTTGATAAAGAGAATCAATTCTTTTATCAATTTGTTCTTGCGACTCATTTGGGTATTGATTTCTGAACCATTCTTGATTGAACATTTGTTTGAAATCTTCAATCCTTTCTTGTTTTGTATGCCCAAGTTTATTCATCCTTGGTGCTCCGATGGTTGTAGACCATTGTCTATCAGACGGTAAATCAACTTCTTTCATCCAATAATAATTTACGGCACCCGGTGTTTGTCCTTTGTAATTATTAATTAGATTTCTGATTTTTTTTATTTCTTGTTGATTAGTTGTAATTTTAATTATAACTTTTGTATCTTTTGGTGGTATGTTTCCTTCAAACCCTGAACTTGTAAAATCGGAAGGTAAAATTAAATCTCCTTTGGGTTCGAATGCGATTCCCATAGCACCTGCGCCTACATATTTCAAATTTTGATTTGGAAATAATTTTTGAACGACCTCTTTCAGTTTTAATATGTCTCCTGTAAAAGTATTTACAATTCTGTTTTCTTGATTTATTGGGTCATATACTGGTTCGTTGTTTTGACCATTTTCATCGTTTTTTTTCAAAGGAATGTCAATATATTCAAATATCAATTTTATTCTTTGTATGTTTTCATTCAGATTCATTTTTATATTTTTTTAAATTGTACAAAAGAAATTGTTTTTGATTTTAAATCGGGGTTATCAACAAACTCAATTATTTTTCTTACATCTGTTGGTTCAATTAATTTCACAGTTCCACTTTTACCTTTGAAGTTATAACCTAAAAGTTTTTTACTTCCGTCTGGTAACTCTTCGATTACGTGATCAACATCGACTATATTAATAAAATTACCTGTAGGAGCAATTATTTGCATTTTAATTAAATTTTTATTTTTGTCCTCAATTTCAAACGTATACGGTTCTTTGGACATGTCTAAATTGAATTTTCTACCTAATATCTTTTCGATTCCAATATTTTTGGATTCAGAAACCAAAGATTTGTGGTCTTTGAAATTAATCATTTGTTTTATTCTTTCTATGTTTTCTTGTAAGTTCATATACTTAATTTTTTTCTTCAAGTTTAACGTAGTCAATTTCCAAACCAAAAGCGGAACCCAAAATACTAACAAAATCGGAAACACTATCCTTAACCATGTCTTGGAAGTCATAATAGTCCATCATATCTTCTATTTGGTTGTTTCCAGTTTCAACATTTGCCCTCTCGAATGAATAAGGATCTGTCGCAAAACCCCAAATAATTTTATATTTTAACATCACTTTTTTTTCAGTTTTGTTCAAATTAACATCATATATAATAAATATAAAATGAGTTTCGGGATATTCATCTTTTAAATACAAAAAATCTTTTGAGTCAAATTCTTTTCCTTCTAAATATTCAATGAATCCTTCAGGATTAATTTTACCTTTACCCCATTCTACATAATAATTCCAAACATCTTTTTCATTTTTTTGGTTAACACCAAATTTTTTTAATAGATTCGAATCATAAATTGCAATACCTTTTTCTTTTTTTTCTTTGTCCCACAATTTATGAAAGAACTTTTTTCTTTGATCTTCCAATTCTTCTTTGAGAATATTTTTAATAATATTTTTTATTTTTAATACCATGACACATTAATATCTATTCCATCATAATCTTCATACAGAAGTCCAAAACCCAAACCGAAATATTCTAACTTTACCCATAAAAATTCAGTAATCATATCTTTAATTTCAATATCCAATTCCCACCACAATTCGTCACTAATTGAATCATGATCCATTAGATCATATTCTTCACCTGTGGTGATTAAAGTTACAGTTCCCATTATTAATTCCAAATCAACATAAAGTGTTGGTTTGAAACCATGAATAGAATTTTCAATGTATCGGACATTTTGTAGTTTGAACACTATATCATAACCTCCCGTTTGGACTCCAACATTCATTATATCTTCAGTTGTGAAAGTTTTGGATTTTAAATAATTTATGAATTTATCTTTTAAACTATCTATACCTCCCATATATTCTATGTAGTAATCATTGATTGGTTTTATTTTTTTTTCCAAACCTAATTTACCGAGTTGAAATCTGTCTATTTTGGGATATATCCCTTTTTTTATTTCACTGTCCCATTTTTTTTTCAATAATTTGAAAATTGGGTCAAAAGAATTTTCGGTTAATTTATTTTTAGGTGATCTTTTTGGAGTAGTATTTCTTTTTAAATTCCTGTAGTAAGCAATTAATAAAGGATTAAACACATTAATTAGGTAAGTTACCGCATTTTGGATTTCACTTTCGGGAAACTCTTCTAATTCGTTTTGATATTTGTAAAATAGGTAATTCTCGAGTGTCGCTTGGATTAATTTATGTTTAAACTCATCCAAAGAATTTGAGTCGTAGTAAACATACGAGGATCCTTTAAGTAGCATTTTTTCAAATTTATGAATGTCTAATCTTCTTTTGAAAGAAGCGGGTAAATTTGACTTTGAATCATTTTCGTTTTCAAACAATCTAATACTCTCGTTTGGTTTGTTATTTTCTAAATACAAACGGTGTAGATGTTTTATATCCTTATCATTATATATAATTTCGTGATCTAAACTTTCCCAATGTTTTCCATTAACAAAATCAATAGACACATAATTCCCGTCTTGGTACATATATCGTATTCTTGGATTTATTTCAACTTTATCTATATTAAGATCAGCAATTGTATGATAAAGAAATTGATCAAACATTTCTTTTTCTTCTTCAAGGAATCCTGGATCATTGTAAATTAAGTTGACTACTGGCCATGTATTTGTTTCCCACGAGTTTTTTGCAATCTCAACTATCTCAAATTTAAATGGGAATTCAATAAATTCATTTCTAGAGTGGTAAACAAGGTTCATAGTACCTTTCAGTAAATCAAAGATTTTTTCTAAATCTGGATCATTATTAAATATTTTTTTTAAATTTTTAATACCTCCTAAAAATTTAATAGTTTCCCAAAATCCGTTTTTTTCAATCGATCTTTTTATTTTGTTTTTCAAAGGACTTTGACTAGCTTGTGATTCATCTTCAGAATTTTCTTTAACCGTTTTCTTTTTTATTTTAACACAATTAGGATATTTTTTTCCAAACATAGTTTTCATACCCTTTTGGGTATATCCTTTCCAACATCTTTCTGTAATCTCAGTTTTCTTTTTTAAATGGTAAGTTTTTTCTTCTATATGTTTTTTAAGACCCACTAAATTTAATATTTAACAACCTAATTTTATAATTATAATACCCTACAATTGAGTTTTACTATAAATACTTAAAAATACAGATTAGTTATTTGGAAGTTTTGTCCATTTTTAACCAATTTAATACCAAAATTTGGTAGATTACCTTTATAGTAAAATTGAGAGAAATAATCTGTGCCACTTCGAATATTTTTATTTTTTGTATTAAATTGAATAAGAAATAAAATATTCTGTTATGTCATTAGATCCTTTGATCTCAAAGACATAAGTTTTTGGTCCTTCGCAATTTGTATTTTTTTCACACTCTCGAACCATAACATCTTTACCATCTTTATGTCCCCAACCTCCTCTTCTATTTAATTGATAAACTACGTTTGATTTTTCTAAAGGTACATTTATTGATAAAGAATATTCTTGTTTTGTTTTTTTACTTGCGTTTACCGTTATTTTATTAATATTTGGTTTTAACATTTTATCATACAAATAAGGATTGATTTCACAAATTAATAAACTGAAAATTTGATGTAAAGTATCCTTTCCATTTGAGGCGTGACAAATATCTTTTCCAGAACTTGGTCCCTTATAATTTACAGTAAAATTTGAGTTACTTTTATCAATTGTTACAAAATCTGAAAATGCCGATAGTCCGCCCTTTTCTTTATATTTTTTACAAGAACCTAAATCAGTTCCAACAATTTTATCTTTTGAAGGTTTTTTATAATCCCCTGATTTTGCAGCATTTTCAATTTCTTTGTCAAGTTCTTTTTTGGATGGTGTTTTACCTTTGAACTTATCAACAATTTTTTTTGCCCAACTTCCTAAATCGTCTAAAATATTAGATAAAAAACTTTCATTCAAAGTTTTTTGTTCAAGTTGTTCTGTAATAATTTTTTTTAATTGATTTTCTGTAATTATAATTTTCATTTAACTGAATTTAACTATAAATACTTCTCTTAATAGAATCTTTAATTAAAATCTTTGGACCAACCTTTTCCATTCCAAAATTGGAAGTTGGGTAAATTTTTTTTATATTCAAATTGTGAAAAATAATCTGTAATGTATAAAAATTCATATTTACCAAAAAACTTTTCTAACAAATAATAATAAGATAGTGTGCCATAAGATTTTTTATCATTTGTTTTATTCATAATAGTATATACTACTTGATCTTCTATGAATAAAACTCGACCCCAAAAAATATCATCAAAATAAAAATCTTCAAAGTTTCCATAACTGTACCATTCCAAACCTATAGGTTTTTTTATTAGATTATTGTTGGTAAAACTTGTAATTTTAATTTTTTCGAGTTCTTTTTTTCTTCTAATAGAAATGTTTTCAATTTTTAATCTTGAGGATTTAGTTTGGTACCAACATTCTTCATTATTCTCATAGTATGGTACCCATCCATTTTCCAACATATACTTAGCGGATTCATCTTCTCTTTCGGCATCTAAATAGATTAAAGGGCCTTCTTCGTTGAATATGCTCTTTGAGTGGTCAAATATTAGTTTCATTATCTAATCTGTTATACATATCCGACCTTTCTTCGTTACTTTCTCCAGCTTCTAAATTTGTGTGGTCATAATCCATAATATCTGTGTCAGGGGTAACCCATTTGTTAGATCGTTCTGCAGTCCAAAGAGTTGTGTTGTATTTTCTGTGTATTACCAAATCCTCTTTAACTGTAAATGAAGGATCATGAAGTAAAAATCTGTTGTTAGGTTGTATAGCGAAGTTACCATTGTCCATTGCAATGAAATGGCCGCATTTGTGTTGTGATGGAAATTCACTCAAACCAAAATCAGTATCACTCATGTCGTCTGATGATCCCCAATCCAAAGTGAACAAATATCTTCCTGTATAATTAACTCTTCTTCTTGAGATAAACTTACAAGTTTTGTTTTTTAACATTGGGAAACAAGTTGCGGTAACGTGATAACTAAAAGAATCCCAAAGAACCAATTCATCAAGTTCTTGTTCAGGAGCATCTTCTTTCCAACAAAAAGCATGTATTGGCATTCTCCACCAAAGACCACCATCTTCCATAATAAAATGAAATAAAGGGGCTTGTGCGGGAATCGAGGACATTCCAAAAATATAACATGGAAAAAGTTTTTCGTGTGAATCTTCTTGATTTCTCAAAAAATTACCCCTAACAAAAGCTTCAACAACGGGGATTGGTGTGTTTAAATAAGACATATTTTTTAAAAAAAAATAATCTATTTGAGTTTTCTAGTAAACCCTTTATTTTTTATCGAACTCAATATAATCCAAGAATTTTTTAATTGTTCTCATAATTTTCTGATGATTAGTATCTAAAGATTGCCCTCTTAAAAAAATATCATCACCGATTAGTCCTATTTCTACTAAAAATTGTAATATTTTATATGTGGCTTCTTTTTTTGATAAAAAACTATTGAATCCATAACCCAAAAACCCTTCAAATTTATATTCCGTGACTTCTAATTTTTTATCATCATACCAATCTGTACCTAAATTTCTTATTTCTATTTTAACCCTTCTGATCAAAAAATTAAAAAGTTCTGAGTCAAAAGTAGTCAACTCCTCAACTAAAATTTTTCTTATATAACTTTTATACTCTTCCATAACCCAAAATTGGTGTGTACCAATCAATATTTGTTGTTTCTTCTACTTTACAATTTTTAGTAACTTTATCACCAGGACAATTTTGATTTCCTCTAGCATGAATCATAGATGTTAGATTTCCTTTTACATCAATTGTTTTCACAATACCAGCATGACGAGCGGAACCGCTTCCAAAAAATACTATATCTCCTGGTTTTACTTCACCTTTTGGAACTTTGGTCATTGATTTATAAAAACCGTCAGCCGTTTTCCTCGGGAGACCTGTAACGTAAGTTACTAAACCACTACAATCAAATCCCGTAGTTGGTTTTGTTCCTCCCCACTTATATCTTGTACCAATTTGACTTTTTGCCGTTTGCAAAACCACAGTTTCTTTACTTTCAGTTTCGGGTGTCTGTTGTGGTGTTACATTTTTGGTTGCGGTATCAACTGTCTTTGTTGCAGTTTGTTTTGCCAACTCTCCTTGTTTTTTTAATTCTTCTTGTTTTTTTCTTTCCATTTCGAGTTCGGCCGATTTAGTTCCAACATAACTCGATTTATTGATCAAATCATCATATGAATCAGGATCAGATGGATTGATATCCTCATAAACATTTTCGGTTAAAAATTCAAATTGTTTTTTAGTCAATAGATATTTCATTACTATAAATATTATTAAATTTGTTTACGTTCATTGAAACATCTTTAGGGACATTGCTCGGGCTTTTTATTGCTATAACTGAAGGATTTGAAGATTTTGCTAAATCATAGATACTTTTCCTTTGAGTTCCGACATTGTAAACTCCGAAACAATCTTTTTTGATCAAATCGATAACGTGTTTAGTAATTATTGGTGTGTAATCGGCATTTGTAAATACGTCATCCCACGCAAACTCATATGGAAATGGAAATGGTTTATGTGATAATCTTAGTAACAAAAAATTATTTGAATTAGAAATTATATATTCATCAGCCATCAACTTAGTTTTTGCATACCAATTTTCATCAGGTATACATTCATCATTTTCCGATCTTGGATTTTCAGAATTCGCATATACATAATCAGTTGATATGTGGATTAATTTTTTTTTATTTTCGTTACAATAACTTGTCAATTCTTTCACAAATTCATAATTAATTTCTTTGTGTAAATTTTCATCCAAAGAATAAGTTTTGGTAAATGCAATACAATTTAATATGTTGTCATAATTTGAAAGTTTTGATTTTAAAGATTCGAATTTTTTTACATCAAAATTATCTTTCGATCTCGATATATAATCCCAATTTGATTGGTTAATTATTTCTGAACCGAGTAATCCGTCACCTAAAACTAATATATTTCTAACCATTTTATTCAATTATTGTGTAATTTAGAATATCCCCGTAATTTTCGATCCAATCAATACAATCATAGTAATTATTACTAAAAAAAACTATTTGGGATGTTTCTAAAAAAATAACTTTGTACATGTCTAATAAAATTTCAGTGTTAATGTTTGAGTTGCGGCATTTACTGTTGTACCTATTCCCCCCCAATTTGAGTTAGCGATAAATGGTCTCAGAGCCGCAGTGCTACTTGCACTACAAAGAGCCACATTTGCAAATTCTACAGCCCCATTGAGTGAACCTCCTGCACGACAGGCACAACATCCTACATTCCAAACCACCGAATTAATTGTAACTGAAAAATTTACACCTGTAGTGCCTGTTCTTATCGCGTTTGCCAATTGTTGGACTTTTACCGCATCTGTTACTCCTGTGTACCCTTGGCCATTCGAACTTGTAAAGTCAAATTTTGTATAAGTACCAGTAAGTTGTCCTCTGAAAGTAGTCCAAGCATTTTCTATAGTTGTGCCGGGTGATTGACCACTAGTGAACGTTTGTGAGAATGTAACGGAAGAACCTGCGGGTGATGGGGTTGGTGTTTTGGTTGGGGTTTGAGTAGGGGTCTGAGTTTGAGTGGGTGTCTGAGTAGGTGTTTGAGTAGGTGTTTGAGTTTGAGTTGTTGTTGGTGTTGGTGTTGGCGTTGTAAATATCCAAGATGTCCAATATCCGTTACTATTCAAATAATCTTTGCATTGGTTGCCAGTCGTAAAAGTTTGATTAAAAATGCTGTTTGTTAAGGAAACAAAAGAATTTTCAGTTAAATTTTCGGATCGATAAAATCCAATAAATGCTTGTTTATTGTCAGGATTGGGTTGGTTACCATCTGAATTTGGTACACAAATCACATATCCCAAAGTTTCATCAGGTCCATTCCACCATGTTACTCCACCAACCCCATCAGGATAATTCAAATTGTCAATTCCTACCGCTAAACTACCTATTTGTTCGGTACCACTAATTGTTGATCCTGTATTATAAGCAAAAGGTCTAGCAAACGACATATAATATAATTATTTTTATTTTCAAAATTAACCAAGAAATTGTATATTTGTAGTATGAAAAAAATAGATATAGTTTCAAAATATTCTCCTAAACATTTATTTCAGTACATGAATAAATTGTGTAATTGCGTTGATTGTGAAAAATTAAAATTTCTCGAGTCCAAAGGATCTGTTTCGAAAAAGGTTTCAGAAACAAATTCAAAAAAACAAGAAATTATAGATGCAATAACTTTTATCAAAAAAAAATCTTTTTTATCAAAAAAAGACAAATCTAATTTGGAAATCCTTCAAGTTGTTATAAAAACAATGTCTTAGATTTGATTTGGTTCATATATTTGTACCCTATGATTAGAAAAGTTAGATTTGTTTTTCTGAAATAGTTCAAGTATGTCTTTACAATCTTGGGTGGCTGGTTCACTACTTGAGTTTGGAAAGTAAAATAATGTTGCTTTATCTCTGAAAACAGATTCGAATTTTTTTCTAACTGACTTCATTTCTTGTATACCTTTCCATTCATTAATAAATTTGATTCCTACCACTATATCAATATCTGTTGATATTTGATTTTTATCTGTTGGCATAATAACAACAAAACAAATATTTTCCGATAATTTCAATTTTTTAATAAAATTGAGTACTGTTGTTGTTTTTAATTTATTTTCGGAGTTTTTTTTTTCTGATTCAGTAAGTGACTTACTTTTTTCAACTTTTTCTTGTAATATTTGTACAAAATAGTTTTTCATATCTCTAACAAGATCTTGATAACTTCTTCCTTTAGGAATGTCTTGATCTTGATCTATCCCAATTTCTTTTTTGATGGTTTTTAGCGCCGCATTTTTCTGAGCATCACTTATATTTCTGAAACGAAGTAACTTTTTTTGGACATCTTTAACAAATTTATTATCACCTTTGTAATGAGCAATTGGTTTTGATTCTTTATCTAAATCACCAGCATAAGGTAAATCATAATTGTTATATAAGTAATTTATTCCTGATACATTTGTAATACATTTGTGCCCGCCAGAATTAGCCTTCAAAAAGTCATAACCATTGATATATGGTTTTCCTTTTTCGTCATACTTATATGACTCTCTACTACTAAATAAAGCTTCCATATCTGAAAGTGTAAACCCTACAGATTCTTCAGTTGCCTCTCTTTCTGCAATTTTTTTAATAACCCAAAATGGTAGTTTTTGTTCTTCTAATTCGGGTCTGAAATGTTCTAACACTTCATCTTTAATCTTTCCTAAATCAATACCTTTTAATGCTCTTTCTTCTTTAAATGGATTACAAGACGCTTGAACCATTCCAACTTGTCCTCCCAAACCTGTGACCAAAAAATCGGCTTCAGGATATAATTGAAAAGGTACATATCTATCATATGATCCTTTTTTCATTGACCCCAAATCCATCTGTGTTAGTATATTACCAACAACTTCAACACCTGGATTACTTTTTGTACCTTCTTTTCTATCTTTCAAATATTTTTCTTGATTTTTAATCATAGTATCAGTGTCGGCGTAATTTCTTTCTTTAGCCAACTTTTTGATATTATTATACAAGTTTTCTATTGATGGTTCCGTATTCAACACTAAATACTCCATAAACTTTGGGTAGTTTTTATATGCCAACAATAGCTTGTTTGTGACCAAACCCATCAACATTTTATTTTCCTGTGATGATTTATTTTTATCAATTTTGAAAATAAACTTCATAACCATTTCTGGTGTAATCTTGTTAATTGCATAATTGGCAGAATCAACGGTTGATATTATTTTAATGTCGTCATCTGTAAATAATTCTTTTGGTGATACTGATTGCGATATTGTTTCAACATTAGATCTGGCATGTTTGAAACTTGTTGCCGTGTCTTTTTCAACTCCGGCCTGAGAATCGTGATGATCCGTGTGAATAACAAACATTGGTTTTCCGTGAGCAAAGTCAACCAACACGGGCATTACTTCTCCTCGTGCTTCTTCTTCTAAATCTGGTTTTCTAATTGCAAATTCTTTACCACCATATTGGATAATTTCAGCGTCAACAACTTTTATTCCATAATCCTCCAAATATTTTTTCATGGCAATTGCAGTTGCAACGCCATCTAAATCTTGGTGAAAATATATTTTTGCCTTTTTATATCTTTCAGCAATATTATTAATATTTCTAATACCACTTTCGTTAAGTAACTTTTTTACTTCCTCTTTTATTATTCGTCTAATAAGATTTTTCATCATTTATAAATACCTCACTAAATAAAAACAAGCGGTAATTCATTCCAAGATGTAGTATATTTTTGAGTAATATAATCTTGTCTCATTTCCCACTCATGGGTTTCATTCTGTGGAGCTTCAATAACTTTAATCTCATCTTCAAATAAAGATATTTGAACTATTGTATCGGGAGTTAGTTCGTTAAATACGATTCCACACTTTTTATACTTTTCAGATTTATTACATAAAACTTTGTATTGTTCATATATTTGAGACCAGATAAGATCGGGATCCCTTGTGGGTGTTTGTAGTTTAATTGTTTTAGAATGGTGGTACTTATCTCCTTTGTGATAATTTCCTGAAACAAAAATGGTTGCTTTGTTTGCAAATAATCTATTCTGTTTTAATTTCTTAACACCATTTTTAATATAAGTAAACATTGCTTCCCCCAACTGATCAAAGTCCTGTACATCTTTTCCAAATGAACGAGTGGAAGCAATATTTCTTTTTGGTTTTAGTTTCTTTTGAATTGGAAAACAATACATCTCTGTTAACTCCAATTGTGTTTTCACACCATTGATATTCATTAACTTTCTAACCGTATACTCGTTTGTGTTTATGAATTGACCCACAGATTCAACACCAATGTTTTTTAGTTTTTTTGACCATTTACGACCAATACCCCAAACCTCATCAACATCAATTCCATAACACATATTTCTAAAGT
>Ga0194115_10003396_pt1 | contig 17947 bp, 11 predicted proteins | sample TA2MahsurfametaG_3_FD_148656 | JGI IMG/M metagenome (GOLD analysis project Ga0194115, IMG submission 148656) | Freshwater microbial communities from Lake Tanganyika, Tanzania - TA2015002 Mahale S4 surface | ecosystem: Environmental > Aquatic > Freshwater > Lake | place: Tanzania: Lake... | reverse complement strand
CGCTGCGAGCAAAACGCTATCGCCACTGCATACAGTGATCGACCCTGATCAGATTCAGCTAGGCCGCAATAATCAGTTTGCCGCCGACGCCAGTACGACCAAGCGCATCCAGTGCGGTGTCTACCAAATTCTCCGCGGACGCTACCGTTGCACCGCAGGAGGCGAGCCCCATCGCCAGATCAATTTTTTGTTTGCCGGTGGCCGTGGCAAACAGCTCGCGGGTAACAGCGCCTTGAATACGGCGTGCGGCTTGCATGGCCTTGGTGGCATCGGTCTCGCGCAAAACTAGCGCAAACAAGCCATCGTCACGACGGCACAAGGCGTCGGCGCGTCGCGCCGAGCGTGACAGCGCGCCTGCCAAATGGCGCGTCAGCAGTTGCATGCCCGCGTGATCAGTGGGCAGCTCCTCGCGGCCGGTTGCGGCAGCGCGTATCAAGGCCAGTGAGAGCGGCCGTTGCTCGCGCTGGAAATACCCATATTCTTCTTGCAGCGTATGCATCAAGGCGAGGCGATTCCCGAGCCCCGTCACGTCGTCAATATGCTCAGGCTTGCCTGTTACCTGAAGTGCTTGCGCATGAATGTGACGACTTCATGCGCGCGCACAAATACAAAAAATTCAGAAGCTGGCGGTTGAGATCCACGGCAAGGGTGTAGCGGGGAATTCGCACGGCATGCCGCTCACCCTGCTGCTCACCCTGCTGCTCACCCTGCTGTTCACCCAGCGATAGACAGCCCTGCTTACGAACCGAGTTCTACCAGCAAATCCTTGGCCGCCACCACCGCGCCTGGTTTGACATGTACTTGCTTGACCACGCCATCGGCCTCGGCACGAATCATGGTTTCCATTTTCATGGCCTCAATGGATACCAGCGGGTCGCCCTTCGCAATTTTCTTTCCGGCTTGTACCGCAACGGTCACCACCATGCCGGGCATCGGCGCGCCGATATGATGGGCATTACCCTCTTCCGCTTTGGGATGCGTCACGGTGGACACCACGCCCGCATGCTGCACGCGAACCATGCGCGGCTGGCCGTTCAGCTCGAAGAACAATTTGCTGATACCTTCGTCTTCAATCTCACTACGACCCACGAGACGAATCACCAGGGTCTTGCCTTTATCAATACTGACCGAGATCTCCTGACCATCTTTCAAGCCTTCAAAGAAGACGTCCGTCGGTAACACAGACACATCACCATGCGCGCGTTTATGCTGCGCGTAGTCGGTGAACACTTTCGGGTACATCAGATAAGACGCTAGTTCGTGATCGCTGATCTTGCGATCGACCGCTTTCTCGGCTGTGTCGCGCACCTTATCCAGATCAACTGCGGGCACGTTCGCGCCGTAGCGCCCCTCGAGCGGTTTGCCGCCATTTAATACTTTCTGCTCGAGCGCTTTGGGAAATCCGTCTGGCGGAAAACCTAACTCGCCCTTGAACAACGAGATCACGGATTCGGGGAAGGCGATTTCTTTATCGGGGTCAGTCACATCCGCCGGCGTGAGGTCATTCGCCACCATAAACAGCGCCATGTCCCCCACCACTTTGGAGGTCGGCGTGACTTTAACAATATCGCCAAACAGCTGATTCACATCGGCATAGGCTTGCGATACCTCATTCCAGCGATGCTCGATACCCATGGCACGTGCCTGCTCTCGCAAGTTGGTGTACTGGCCACCAGGCATTTCATGGCGGTACACATCTGAGGTGCCTGAGCGAATATCTGCTTCGAACGGCGCGTAGTAGCGGCGCACGCCCTCCCAGTACTGCGAAATCGCGAACAAGGCATCTTTGGGTAGTTGTGGATCTTTCTCAGTGTGCGCCAGCGCAGCGACAATCGAGCCAAGGTTGGGCTGTGCGGTAAGACCACTCATGGCATCCATCGCGGCATCAACAGCATCGCAGCCGGCCTCGATGGCTGCCAACACACTCGCGGCAGAGATGCCGCTGGTGTCATGCGTATGAAAATGAATCGGCAAACCGACTTCTTCTTTCAAGGCCTTGACCAGCGCACGCGCTGCATTCGGTCGACATACGCCCGCCATATCTTTGATGCCGAGAATATGCACGCCGGCCTTTTCCAATTCTTTGGCCATGGTGACGTAATACTTCAGGCTGTATTTGCTGCGCGCCGGATCAAACGGGTCACCGGTATAGCAAATCGCACCCTCGCACAGGGCGCCGGTTTCATTCACCGCATCAATCGCGACCCGCATGTTCTCCACCCAGTTAAGTGAATCAAACACGCGGAACACATCCACCCCACCGGCCGCGGCCTGCTGCACAAAATAGCGCACCACGTTGTCGGCATAATTGGTGTAACCAACCGAATTTGATGCACGCAGCAGCATCTGAAACAGAATATTCGGTACCGCCTCGCGTAACTGCGACAAGCGATCCCATGGGTCTTCTTTCAGGAAGCGCATGGCCACATCAAAGGTGGCACCACCCCAGCACTCCATAGAGAACAAGCCGGGTAACAGCCGCGCGTAATACGGCGCAATCGCTACCATGTCGGCAGTACGCATCCGTGTGGCGAATAACGACTGATGCGCATCACGCATGGTGGTGTCAGTAAACAGCACCTGTTTCTGATCCAGCATCCATCGAGAAAATTTTTCTGCGCCTAATTCTTTCAGCTTGTCGCGCGAGCCCGGCTGAATCGGTAGATTGCGGCCGATCTTCGGCATCGGCGCGTGCGGCAGAATGATCTCTGAGGCTTGACGCCCTTTCATCTCCGGGTTGCCGTTGACCACCACATCGCCGATAAAGCGCAGCAAGCGGGTAGCACGATCGGCGCGTTTGGCAAATTTGAATAGCTCGGGCGTGGTATCAATAAAGCGCGTGGTGCACTCGCCCGATAAAAACAGCGGGTGGTTGATCACGTTCTCAAGAAACTGCAAATTCGTCGAGACACCACGAATCCGAAACTCGCGCAGTGCGCGATCCATACGCGTCGCCGCCTCGCCTCCGGTTGGCGCCCAGGCAGTTACCTTCACCAGCAATGAGTCGTAATACGGCGTGATCACTGCACCGGAATACGCTGTGCCACCGTCCAGACGAATACCGAAACCAGAGGCGCTTCGGTAGGCCGTCAGACGGCCATAGTCCGGTGTGAAATTGTTTTCCGGGTCTTCGGTAGTCACGCGGCATTGCAAGGCATGGCCATTCAGGCTGACCTCGTGTTGCAAGGGAATACGCGCGCCGCGCTCGTCTTGCTGACCAATCGCCAGACCCTCGGTCACACGGATTTGGGATTTCACGATATCAACACCCGTGACTTGCTCTGTCACCGTGTGCTCGACCTGAATACGCGGATTCACCTCAATGAAATAAAACTTGCCGCTGTCGGCATCCATCAAGAACTCGACGGTACCCGCGTGGGTGTAATTCACTGCGCGGCCCAGCTTCAGCGCTGATTCGCAGAGTTCAGCGCGCGTCACATCATCCAGATACGGCGCCGGTGCGCGCTCCACGACTTTCTGATTTCGCCGCTGCACTGAGCAGTCACGCTCGAATAAATGGATCAGCTGGCCTTGGGTATCGCCGAGGATCTGCACCTCGACATGACGTGCACGGCGTACCAGTTTTTCGAGATACATCTCATCATTGCCAAACGCAGCAGCCGCCTCGCGCCGCGCCACCTCGAGCTGCGAGGGCAACTCGGCTTCGGACTCGATCACGCGCATGCCCCGCCCACCACCACCCCAGCTGGCCTTGAGCATCAAGGGGTAGCCGACGTCGGCCGCCATTGTTTTCACTTGTTCGATGTCGTGCGGCAGGGCCTTGGTGGCAGGTACCACGGGCACGCCTGCGGCGATAGCAGCATTGCGCGCCGCAACCTTATTGCCCAGCGTGCGCATCACCTCAGGCTTGGGCCCGATGAAGGCGATGCCGTTGGCGCTACAGGCTTCCGCAAAATCCGGGTTCTCGGACAAGAAGCCATAGCCGGGATGGATCGCATCGACCCCGGACTCGAGTGCAATGCGGATGATGTCGTCGATATCCAGATACGCGGCAATCGGCTTCTTGCCCTCACCCACCAAATAGCTTTCGTCGGCCTTGAAGCGGTGCAGCGCAAAACGGTCTTCGGCGGCGTAGATCGCAACGGTGCGGATACCCAGCTCAGTGGCGGCCCGCATCACGCGGATGGCGATTTCGGAGCGGTTTGCAACCAGCAGCTTGTGGATTTTTTTCATGGGGTGGGCCAATCGAGGATTGCATCCGCCGCATGGGCCTGATTCAGCCCGCGAACGGCGTAAAACCCTGATTGTACGCAAGCTGCTGCGCCGCAATAAGTTTTGTTGCAGTGTCTCTGCATCTGCGCTGGCGCAATAACCGCAACCGCAGGCGCCCTCGTTCACTCAAACCGGCCGACGTCTGCCTCTTAACCACTTCTGGCGTCGCATGGCCACCACCAATTCAGCGACGCTTCGCTTTCTTCGGCAGCCGGATACCTACGGCGTGGGCGTTGCTGGCGTGCGGGTGATTGAGACGCACATGTCCTGGGTGTTTCTTGCCGGTGCCGATGCCTACAAGCTAAAAAAGCCGCTTCAGAATGCCAGCGTTGATTTTCGAACAGTTGCTGCGCGGTGCGCGGTCTGCCATGAAGAGGTGCGGCTCAACCGACGCCTTGCACCCGATGTGTATCTGGGCGTGGCATCCATCTCGCAGACTGCCGACGGCTCGCTGGCATTTTGCTCGACGGCCGAGCGCGTCGATTGCGTTGTTCATATGCGGCGGCTACCTGAAGAGGTCATGCTGAGCTATCACTTGACGCACGCTTGCATTGACCAAGACCTATTAGAAAAAGTCGCGCTGTGTATCGCGCAGTTTCATCGTGGCTTAACGGCGCTGCGACCCAGCCCGCCGCTTTGGCGGGCATCGATTGCCGCTGTGATTGATGAGAATGAATCTGTATTGTCAGCCTACCTTCATTATCTGCACGCCGCTGAGCCGCTTGGCTTATGCCAGCAGCAGCGTTCTTTCTTGCGCTGCCATGCGGATTGGATAGATGCGCGTATTCATCAGGGTCGACTGGTGGAAGGTCACGGCGACTTGCGTGCCGAGCATGTCTTTACCTACCCGTCAGTGGGTGCGATTGATTGCCTGGAGTTCTCAGCGGCACTCAGGCAGCTGGATTGCGCCGACGAGATTGGCTTTCTGGCGCTGGATTGTGAGCGGCTTGCAGGGGAAGCAGTGGGCAGATCGCTGCTGCGGTACTACCTGCGCATCATGCAAGATGATCCGCCGCCGGCTTTACTGCATTTTTATCAGTCGCTACGCGCGGTAGTACGCGCGCGGCTAGCACTGGTTCGACTAGAAGAGCAGAGCCACCGACCGCATAGCGAGTGGATCCAGCGGGCCGATCAGTGGCTGCAACTCGCGCGCAAGCATGCTCGCAACATGCAAGTGACGTCACCAGCACTCAGCGGATGATGAAACCTGCATCTGCATCTGTATCTGAATCTGAATCTGCAGACGCGCCGCTACTGTTCGCGCTGGCACATACCCAGGCACTCGGCAATCTCGTTGCACAACAACTCGGGATCGCTTTAACGCCGCATGAGGAACGTGTGTTCGACGACGGCGAGCACAAGCTACGACCATTACACAGTGTGCGCGGGCGGAACTGCTTTGTACTGCACAGTTTGTATGGTGAGCCAGCACAAACCGTCAACGACAAGCTGAACCGGCTGCTCTTTTTCATTGCCACCCTCAAAGATGCGGCTGCGGCAACCGTGACTGCGGTTGTGCCCTACCTGGCCTATGCAAGGAAAGATCGCAGGACACAGCAGCGCGATCCGGTCACGCTGCGCTATGTGGCGCAGCTGTTTGAGGCCGTCGGCACAGATGCGCTGATGGTGTTGGAGGTGCATAACCCGGCCGCACTGCAAAACGCTTTTCGCTGCCGAACGGAATCGCTGACGAGTACAGACCTCTTTGCGCGGCATCTGCAGCAGCGGCTGATGGTGCCATCCTTGGTGGTGGTATCGCCCGACAGCGGCGGTGTGAAACGGGCAGACCTGTTTCGGCAATACGTATCGCTCACGCTGGGTCGCCCAGTCGCGCTGGGCTTTGTCGAGAAATTTCGTCATGCGGGTGTGCTCAGCGGTGAGCTGTTTGCGGGCGAGGTCGGTGGGCGTCACGTACTGCTGTTCGATGACTTGATCAGCAGTGGGCAGACCTTGCTGCGCGCTGCACGGATATGCAGGCAACACGGTGCAGCATCGGTATGGGCAGTGGCGGCGCACGGCTTGTTCAATGCCAATGCCGCCAACGTATTGAGCGACCCTTTAATTGAGCGTGTCTTCATCACGGATAGTGTGCCTTTGCCGGCGACTGCTGTGGGCGCTTTGGCAAACAAGCTTGAGATTGTTAGCTGTGCGCCGCTGTTGGCAGATCAGATCAGCCACAGCGCTGGCGATTAGTTAGCATCAATATCGCGTTGACTACGAAGCGGATGATAACGATTTGGTTTTCACCCCACAGTAAAAGGAGACAAGCATGGCCAACCTGACCCGATTCAATCCATTTGGCGAGATCACCCGCAGTATGCCGTTCGGCAAGCTCGATGAGCTATTCGACAATCTGGAGAACATCCTGCCCACCCGAATGTGGGAACCGGTACCGCGTATCAAGATGGATGTGGCTGAGGATAATCAGTCCTACACCGTACATGCCGAGATACCCGGCGCGCGCAAGGATGACATCAAGGTGCAGGTTGAGGGACGTCAAGTTACCATCATGGCGGAAGTAAAGAAGCAGAGCGAGACGCGCGAGGGCGAGCGCATGGTGCATGCAGAGCGCTATTACGGCCGCGAGTCACGCAGCATCATGCTGGACCACGAGGTCGATGAGAAAAAAGCAATCGCAAAATACGATAACGGCGTACTCGAATTGAAGCTGCCGATTCTTGAGGCCTCACGCGCTGCGCATCAGTTGCCGATTCAATAAGATCAGCTTGCATCTCGGCGGGCGCGACCGGTTTAACTGTGTTGTCGCCCGCGCCTCCTTGCTGTCAAGTACAGCACGTGTCGTCACCCTGTCATCCTGATCGGCAATAGTAGAATGGCACTCTCTCGCGCGTAAGAAATTTTTATGCGCTGCCATCGCCAGCCAGGAAGACCATGGGATCCGACCCCAGCACGACACGCCCACCAGACTCAACGCCGTTCACCCCTTACACATTACCCCAACGGCGCTGGCTGCCATGGCTGTTGCTATTGCTCGCGGTGAGCGTGATTGGTGGCCTGAGCTGGTACGCCATCGCGCGTAAAGATCAAACCGCAGAACGCGGTGGCATGCCGCGTGGCAGACCTCCGGTGACCGTGGGTGTCGCCGCTGCCGGCACCGACAGTTTTCCGGTGGAGTTGGATGCGCTGGGCACGATTGCGCCGGTCGCCACTGCTGTGGTGCGTGCGCAGGTGTCTGGCGTTGTACAGCAGGTCTTGTTTAATGAAGGCCAACTCGTGCAGCGTGGTCAGCTGCTCGCACTGATCGACCCACGCCCCTTTGAAAACGCGCTGATGCAAGTCAAGGGGCAGCTGCAACGCGACGAAGCCCAACTGGAAAATGCCCGCGTTACCGAGCGCCGATACCGCCAACTGCAAACGCAAGATTCGATTGCGCAGCAAGATGTGGATGCGCAAACCGCACTCGTCAAACAACTCGAAGGCACGGTAGCGATTGATCGCGCTGCGGTGCGTAGCGCACAACTCAATCTCGACTTCGCACGCATCACCGCGCCTATCTCCGGCCGTATCGGGCTGCGCAGTGTTGATGTCGGTAATTTGGTGGGCCCGTCAGATGCCACCGGCCTGGTCACCATCACGCAAACCGCGCCGATTGATGTGGTGTTCGCGGTTCCGCAAGACGCGGTACCCGAGTTGAAGCACGCCATATCGGGTGGTAAGGCGCTGCCGGTGACTGCGTTTGATCGTTCGCGCAGCAAACCGTTGGCGGTTGGCCGGTTTCTTGCACTCGATAATGTGGTCGATACCCAAACCGGTACCGTGCGCGCCAAGGCACGCTTTGATAATGCCGGCGGTGCGCTGTTTCCCAACCAGTTTGTGAATGTGCGTCTGAAACTGCGCACGATTGAAGGTGCGACCGCAGTACCGGTATCCGCCGTGCGCAATGGGGGCGATGGTCCGTTTGTGTATGTGCTCAACTCCGCTGAAAAAACTGTTTCGCTACGGCCGGTAAAACGCGGCTTGTCGAGCCTGGACAAGACGCAGATTTTGTCGGGCGTTGAGCCGGGTGAACAAGTGATTACCGAAGGCGCAGACCGTTTAACCGATGGCGCCAAAGTCAAGCTGCCGGGTGAGCGCGGTAAAGGCGATAAAGGTGCAGGCGATAAAGGTGCGGGCGACCAAGGTGCACGCGGCGCTGACGATGCAGGTGGCAAAGGCGCTGGCGGTAAAGGTGCTGCCGGTGGTGGCGAGGAACGCCCGGGCGGTGAGAAACGCCGCCGCGACGCGAGCGGCGGATGACCCCTTCACGTCCGTTCATCCTGCGGCCGGTCGGGACCTCGCTGCTGATGGTCGCGATTGTGCTGGCAGGACTTATCGGGCTGCGCTTCTTGCCGATCGCCGCTTTACCGCAGGTGGATTTCCCCACCATTCAAGTGCAAACCAGTTATCCCGGCGCCAGCCCGGAAGTGATGAGTCAAACCGTCACCGCGCCACTCGAGCGACAGTTCGGGCAGATGTCGGGTTTGAAGCGCATGAGTTCCGCCAGCGCTGCGGGGCTGTCAACGATTACGCTGCAATTTAATCTGGGCGTTCGGCTTGATGTAGCCGAGCAAGAAGTGCAAGCTGCCATCAACGCTGCCAATGCGCTGCTGCCTGCTGATCTGCCCGCGCCACCGGTGTACGCCAAAGTTAACCCGGCGGATGCGCCGGTGCTCACGCTGGCACTCACCTCCGACACACTGCCGCTGACCGAGCTGCATCAGATGGCCAACAACCGACTGGCGCTGAAAATCAGTCAGGTCAGTGGGGTGGGACTAGTCACGCTGTCGGGCGGCCATAAACCGGCGATTCGGATTCAGGCAGACATACGCGCGCTGGCGGCTGCGGGTCTTGGGCTGGATAGCCTACGTACCGCCATCACTCAAGCCAATGCCAATACCGCCAAGGGCAACATCGATAGCGCCACGCGCTTCTACTCAATCAATGCGAATGATCAGCTGAAGTCGGCGCAAGACTACGCCAACCTGATCGTCGCCTGGAAAAACGGCGCGCCGGTACGTTTATCTGACGTTGCACGCGTGGTGCAAGCACAAGAAAACGTGCGACTCGCGGCCTGGGCTGATTTGCAGCCGGCGATTATTTTGAATGTGCAGCGGCAGCCCGGTGCCAACGTCATTCAAACCGTGGATGCGATTCAGCAGCGACTACCTGAATTAACCGAGAGCCTTCCCGCCTCGGTCACCGTGACCGTACTGTCTGATCGCACTGGCACCATTCGCGCATCGATCCACCATGTCACCGTAGAGTTGTTCGTTGCCGTGGCGCTGGTGGTTTTGGTGATCTTGCTGTTCCTGCGCAGCTGGCGCGCAACGGTGATCGCCAGCCTTGCGGTGCCGATTTCTCTACTCGGTACGTGCGGTGCGATGTTCTTGCTGGGCTACAGCCTGAACAACCTGACGCTGATGGCGCTGACGATTGCGACCGGTTTTGTGGTGGATGACGCCATTGTTTCGCAAGAAAATATCTCGCGCTATATCGAGCGCGGCGAGCCGCCGATGCAAGCCGCACTGAAAGGCGCTGGCGAGATCGGTTTCACGATTATCTCGCTCACGGTCTCGCTGATCGCTGTATTGATCCCGCTGCTATTCATGTCGGATGTGGTGGGGCGCTTATTTCGCGAGTTTGCCGTCACGTTAGCGATTACGATTGTGATCTCTGCCTTGGTGTCCTTGACGCTGGTGCCGATGATGGCGGCGCGCATGCTGCGTGCCGAGGAAGACGCCGACCCATCTGCGTTTGCTCGCGCGCTGCAAGCAGGGTTTGATCGTCTGCTGAATGGCTACCGGCAGATGCTGCGTTGGGTACTCGAGCACCAAGCCCTGACCTTGCTGGTGGCGCTTGTCACGCTGCTACTCACCGTGCTGCTCTACATTCACATACCCAAAGGCCTGTTCCCGCAGCAGGATACCGGTCGGCTGCAAGCACGGGTTGAGGCGCGCGAGGGAATTTCATTTAACGCGATGGCGAGCCTGCAACAAGCCGTTGCGCGCGAGCTGCTGCAAGACCCGGATGTGGCGTCGCTTAGTTCACAAGTCGGTGTCGGTAACGGCAACCCCATGCTGCACACCGGTAGTTTGCTGATTAATCTGCGCACTGAGCGTAGCGCATCTCAGCAAGCCATCATGGACCGCTTGCGCGCACGTGCCGCACAGGTGCCCGGGGCCAGCTTGTATGTGCAACCGGTACAAGATTTGACAATTGACGCTGAGACCGGCCCAACGCAGTACCACGTTGCGCTCGAAGGCGCAGACAACGCGACCGTGCAGCGTTGGACAGAGCTGCTGATGCAGCAGCTGGCGCATGAGCCCGCGCTGCGACATGTTGGCTCGGATGTTGGCGTAAGCGCGCCCTCGCTGATGGTGAGCGTTGATCGCGACAGCGCATCGCGCCTGGCGGTGAGCGCGGCGGCGATTGATGATGCGCTGTATAACGCCTTCGGTCAGCGCATTGTGTCCACGATTTTTACCGAGACCAATCAGTTTCGTGTAGTACTCGAAGCGGCACCGGGTACCGCGAACTCTGCGCAAACACTCGCGGATATTCCGATCAAGACCGGTTCAGGCAAAGCCACCACACTCGGCGCGATTGCCACCGTGCGAGAGCAGGCATCGCCCCTGCAAATTACCCGCGTGGGACAGTTCCCTGCCACTACCATCGGCTTCGACACCGCACCCGGCGTTGCATTGGAAGATGCGGTAAGTGCGATCCGATCAGCAGCGAAAGAGATCGCGATGCCCGCCGCCGTGCCGCTGAATTTCCTGGGTGCAGCGGGTGCGTTTGATGCCGCACTAGAGAACCAGTTGTGGTTGATTCTAGCTGCGGTGATCTGCGTGTATATCGTGCTCGGCGTGCTATACGAAAGCTATGTCCACCCACTGACGATTTTATCGACCCTGCCCTCGGCCGGTGTCGGCGCTTTGCTGGCGTTGATGCTCGCGGGTCAAGACTTGGGGGTGATTGGCGTGATCGGCATTATTCTTCTGATTGGCATCGTCAAGAAAAACGCGATCATGATGATCGACTTCGCGATTGCTGCCGAACGTGAACAAAATAAGTCACCGCGCGAAGCCATTGAACAAGCCGCCTTGCTGCGGTTTCGCCCGATTTTAATGACCACGCTGGCAGCGTTGTTCGCTGCCTTGCCGCTGATGCTGGGCTGGGGCGAAGGCGCTGAGTTGCGGCACCCGATGGGTCTGGCGATCTTTGGTGGTTTGTTGGTGAGCCAGTTACTGACACTGTTTACTACCCCGGTGATTTATCTCGGCTTTGATCGAATTGGCCGTCACTGGCTGGGTAGCAGCACGCAGTCATCATCGCTGGCTGCAAACAGCCGAGGTGCGCCACCAGGGTCGCGCTCGGGGCTGGATTCATGAACTTGTCACGGCCCTTTATCGAGCGGCCGATTGGCACGACGCTGCTCACCATTGCGATCGCCTTGACCGGCATCGCGGCATTTTTCTTGTTGCCAGTGGCACCGTTACCGCAAGTGGAATCGCCCGGTATTACCGTGCGCGCACAAGTACCTGGCGCCAGCCCGGCGACGCTGGCCTCAAGTGTGGCCGCGCCACTGGAACGACGCCTCGGTGCGATACCGGGTGTGACTGAAATGACCTCGAGCAGCGGTAATGGCTCGGTGCGTATCAATCTGCAATTCGAACTTTCTAAAAAAATTGATACCGCCGCACGCGAAGTACAAGCGGCCATCAATGCGGCGCGGGTGGATCTGCCGATTTCGCTGCGCTCCAACCCCACCTACTCAAAATCCAATGCTACCGACTCGCCGGTGATTGTGTTGGCGCTGACGTCGAAGACCCGCTCGACGGGTCAGATTTACGAAGCGGTATCGAATCAGATTCAGCAGCGGCTAATGCAAGTCGAAGGCGTTGGCGATGTTGAGTTGGGTGGTGGCTCCTTACCCGCTGTGCGCATTGAGTTGCTGCCATTTGCGCTGCACCGGCAGGGGTTATCTGCGGAAGATGTACGCGCCGCGATTCAGTCCGCCACCGCCAACCGACCGAAGGGCATGATTGATGGGGATGGTCATTCATTTCAGATTATCACCAATACCGGAGCAACCGCCGATCGCTTGAACGCAGAAAGCTATCAGCAGCTCATCGTCGCCTGGCGTAATGGCGCGCCAGTGCGTTTGGCGGATGTCGCCAATGTGTATACCGGTAGCGAAGACAGAAACACCCTCGGCTTGTTCAACGGTGTGCCCGCTGTGGTGGTGATGGTGTACCGACAGCCGACAGCAAATGTGATTGAGACCGTGGATGCAGTACGCGCCTTGGTACCGGCGCTGAAGGACGAGCTACCGCCGGATATCGAGCTGAAGATTTCGTCGGATAGCACCAACTCGATACGCTCATCGCTGCGTGAGATCGAGCTGACCTTGGTAATCTCTATTGTGCTGGTCATCCTCGTGGTGAGCGCCTTTCTACGCAGCGCACGCGCGACGCTGATTCCCGCCGTCGCCACGATTGTTTCGCTACTCGGCACCTTCAGCGTGATGTACCTGCTGGGCTTTTCGCTGAATAACCTATCGCTAATGGCCCTCACCATCGCCACAGGCTTCGTCGTCGATGATGCGATCGTGGTACTTGAAAACATCACGCGTCATCGCGCGATGGCAAGTGATGTTTCGGTGCAGGCTAACCCTTCTCTCGAGGCTGCCCTCCACGGCGCGCGCGAAGTCAGCTTCACTGTGGTTTCTATCTCGATATCGCTGGTCGCTGTTTTTATTCCGCTACTGTTCATGGGCGGCCAGGTCGGCCGCTTGTTCCGTGAATTTGCGCTGACACTATCTGCGGCGGTGATGATCTCGCTGCTGATCTCGCTCACCACCACGCCGATGATGTGCGCCTGGCTGTTGCGCCAGCCTCAACAAGAAAAACCGCCCGGTCCTGTATCGCGATTTTTTGCGCGCGCCTACGCAGGCATTCAGCACAGCTATGCGCAGGTACTGGACATGGCACTCGACCATCGTTGGCTGGTGCTGACGCTACTGGCTGCGGTGATCGCCTTGAACGCATGGCTGTTCACGATCGTACCCAAAGGGTTTTTCCCGCAGCAGGATGCTACTCAGATCACTGCGGGTTTACGCGCCGACCAAAGCATTTCATTTGAAGCGATGAAGAGCAAGGTACGGCAGATGGTCGAGATCATCCGTAAAGATCCGGCGGTGGCGACTGTGACCGGCTACACCGGCGGTAACCGACCGGGTGGCGGTTTTATGTTCATCACGCTCAAACCACGCGCCGAACGTAAAGAAAGCGGCCAAGAGGTGATTGGCCGGCTGCGTCCGCAGCTGTCGCGCGTGACGGGTGTCTCGGCCTTCATGGTACCGGTACAAGACTTGCGGGTCGGTGGTCGGCGTGATGTGAACCAGATTCAGTACACGCTGAAAAGCGATAACCTCGATGACCTCAAGCTCTGGACGGGCAAGCTGGTGGAAGCCATGAAACGCCAGCGGGGTGTGGTCGATGTCGATTCAGATTTACAAGAAAACGGTGTTGAAACCTTTGTGCGCGTCGATCGCGACGCCGCTACGCGGTTGGGTATCAGCTCGCGCGACATCAATAACGCGCTGTACAACGCATTTGGTCAGCGTCAGGTGGCGACCTTGTATGGCGAGCTGAATCAGTACCGGGTCATCATGGAGCACAATCCGGCGTATACCCGTAGCCCGCAAGCATTGAATGATATTCACGTACCGGTACGCGCGAGCACCACGAGTGTCAGCGCCAACCCGGGTCTGCGTGATGTCGCCAGCGGCCAATCGCTCGCCACCACTAGCACGGTGATGGTGCCGCTCTCGAATGTGGCCAGCTTCGCCGAGCGATCGACCGCTGCGTCGGTGAGTCATCAAGACGCAGAGTTGGCGGGTACGGTCTCATTTAATCTGGGTCCGGGATTGACGCTGCCCGATGCGCAGGCGGCACTACGCCGTGCGGTGGATTCAATTGCGATTCCTGCCAGTGTGCGCGGTAGTTTCCAGGGGACGGCCCGTGCGTATCAGGAATCGCAAGGTCAACAACCGCTATTGATTTTGGCGGCCTTTGTGGTGATTTACATTGTGCTGGGTATTTTGTACGAGAGCCTGCTACACCCACTCACCGTACTATCCACGATTCCGTCGGCAGGTATTGGTGCGGTAGTGGCGCTGATGCTGTTTGGTATGGAGTTCTCGCTGATTGCGCTGATTGGTTTGTTTTTATTGATCGGCATCGTCAAGAAAAACGCGATTCTGATCATTGACTTTGCCTTGCAAGCCGAGAGAAGCCGTGGACTATCACCGCGCGAGGCAGTGCGCGAGGCTTGCCTGCATCGGTTGCGCCCGATTTTGATGACGACCGCCGCCGCCGCGCTCGGTGCGCTGCCGCTTGCGATAGGATTCGGCGAGGGCTCGGAGCTGCGCCAGCCTTTGGGGGTGGCGATCATCGGTGGTTTGGTCGCGAGTCAGTTGCTCACGCTATTAACAACGCCCGTGGTTTACCTGACGGTAGACCGCTGGCGACATCGGAGTCCGAATGAACGCGCGCTGAGCCGTGACATCAACCAAAGCCACAACGCCAGCCCACTGCCTAACTAAGAACATGAACAAGCGGTTACTCGTCATTATGTTGTCGGCACTACTCGGTGCCTGCTCGTTTAAACGAATCGGGCCGGATTACCGTGCGCCGGCCGTACCGCTACCTACGCACTTCAAAGAAGCCGACGGCTGGAAAGCGGCACAACCCGCCGATGCCAGCCCGCGCGAGGCATGGTGGCATGTGTTTAACGACCCCTTGCTGAGTGAACTGACGCAACGCGTTGCGGTATCTAATCAAAATATCGCCGCATCAGTCGCCGCATTTCAGCAAGCACAGGCGCTGGTAGCGCAGCAACGCGCGTCGCTATTTCCGTCGCTGAACCTGACTGGCGCTGCCACTCGCACCAATGTCGCGAATGCGGTGACGCCGCTGCGCCGGGTACGGGTTGATCTTGGTGCGGCGTGGGAGCCGGATCTTTGGGGACGACTCGGGCGCGCCGTGCAAGGCGCCGAAGCGAGTGCGCAAGCCAGCGCCGGCGAGCTGGCGACCGCCACCTTATCGGCGCAAGGCGAGTTGGTGGCGAATTACCTGCTGCTGCGGCATGCGGATGCGCAGCGCACATTGCTTGAGGCCGCCATCGCCGACTACCAACGGGTGGTTACCATCACCGAGAACCGCTACAAGGTCGGCGTCGCACCCAAAACTGATTTACTGCAGGCGCAGACGCAGCTATCAAATGCGCAATCTGATTACACCGGTTTGCTCAGCCAGCGCGCGCAGCTGGAGCATGCGATTGCCGTGTTGTTGGGTGAGGCACCTGCCAACTTCAGTATTCCGATCAATCATGAATGGCGTATCGCGGTACCTGACCTACCGATGGTGGTGCCTTCCGAATTGCTGGAACGACGACCGGATATCGCCGCCGCCGAGCGTCGTGTAGCGGCCGCTAACGAACAAATTGGCATCGCCCGCTCGGCGTACTACCCGAGCGTGAACCTCACTGGTAGCGCCGGCGGATTTGCCGCCACCGCACCCGCTTTAATTTCAAACCCGACCAGTATCTGGTCGCTGGGGGTAGCACTTACGCAGCCGATTTTTAATGCGGGTCTGACTAAAAGCAGAGTCGCCGGTGCCGAGGCTTTCTATGAGCAAGAGGTGGCGCTGTATCGTCAAACCGTGCTTGCGGCGTTTCAAAGTGTGGAAGACCAGCTCATCGCTTCACGCGTACTGGCAGAGCAGGAGTCTTTACTGTCTGCGGCGGCTGCCTCAGCAACGCAAGCGCAAGAGCAGGTGCTGAATCGCTATCGCGCGGGTCAGGTCAGCTTCTTGGAAGTGGTCACAGCGCAGACCACTGCGCTAAGCGCCCGACGCGCGTTGCTGCAGGCGCAATCGAATCGTCAAGTCGCCGGCGTCGCATTGATCAAAGCCATGGGCGGCGGCTGGGGTACCGCCTCAAGCTCGACGCAACATACACGATAAGGCGCGTGTCGAGACCCGACGCTTCGCGGCATTGATTGAAATAGGTGAAACGATTGAATAAACCGAGCAGTCCTCGCAGCATGTTCACGCCCGCCTTCACCCGCCTCACCGTCTATCGTGGCTGCATCACCCTCGCCTATCAAATCCTGACCGTCACGGCGGGCTGGCATATCTATTCGCTCACGCATGATGTGGTGGCGCTCGGACTGATCGGGCTAGCGGAAGTGATGCCTTATTTTCTGCTGTCTTTGTTTGCCGGACACGCGGTCGACGTCCTGCCCAAGAAATTGATCGCCCTGCTTGGCTGCGCCTGCTACATCGCGATCTCAACGCTGATGGTGGTGATGGTTACGAACCCCGGTAGCCTTGTACCGCTCACGATCTGGATTTATATCGCGATGGGATTGGCGGGGGCTGCACGCTCCCTGCTGCGACCCGCTTACTCCGCGATGATGGTACGCATCCTCGAGCGAGAGCAGCTGGCCCGCGCGACCGCCATCAGTACCGTGGTGTTTCAAGTGGCACTGGTGTCGGGCCCGGTGATCGGCGGTCTGCTGATCGCTTGGCAAGATGTGCGTTTTGCGTATCTTGCGACGGGCGTATTTGCGCTGACCGGTGTAATCGCGCTGCTCGGTTTGAAAGTGATCGAGACACCCAGCACCGGCGAATCCAGCTCGGTGTTTGCCAGTATTCGCGAGGGTCTGCGCTTTGTGAGCTCAACCCAGGTGATGCTGGCGGCGATGGCGCTGGATATGTTTGCGGTGCTGTTTGGTGGCGCGGTGGGTGTGCTGCCCGCGTTCATTCATCAGGCGCTGAACGGCAGCCCGGAGAACCTGGGCTTGCTACGTGCCATGCCAGCCGCGGGCTCGGTGATTGTTGGTTTATGGCTGACGCAGCGATCGATTGATCGTCACTCCGGAAAATGGTTGATGCTATCGGTAGCGGGCTTCGGCGTATCGATTATGGGCTTTGGATTGTCGAGCTCGCTCACCATGGCCGCGATTTTTCTGTTTTTGTCGGGCCTGTTTGATGGTGTGTCGGTGGTGCTGCGTCAAACCATCCTGCAACTGGTCACACCACAGCACATGCAAGGCCGTGTCACTGCGATCAATGGGCTGTTCATCGGCTCGTCCAACGAGATTGGCGCCCTGGAATCCGGAATCGCAGCCAATCTGCTGGGGCTGGTACCATCTATCTTGTTTGGCGGATCGATGACCTTGGTCATGGTCGGCTTCGCCTGGCTACTAGCGCCGCAACTACGGGCGCTGCATATGCGGGATCTGCACCGCGCGATCAGCTGAAAAGCCTTGTAAATACAGGACTTTTTAGTTCGGTTGGCGATTTCAAGCAGTTTTCGCAAACCCCTTTTAAGCTGTACGTTTATACAGTATTATGGTGTCCAACCGTCCTTGGCGGCGCTATAAGGAGATGTCAAAATGAAAACTAATCTGGCCTATGTGAACCCTGAACCGACGTCGGCGATGCCACGCACCCGAACCGACGTCACTCGGCTGTGGCGCAAACGTGGATGGCAACCGCCCAGCGAATATCGGCAGGATTTTGAGCAGTCCTGCAAGCCTGTTATTCATGCCGGCTTCGTAAAACTGCACGCTGAAAAAACATTCTGATCGATCAGCGATCAGAAATTATCCACAGCTTTTGGGGATAACTCCCCGCAAAAAGTG
>Ga0194115_10003395_pt1 | contig 17950 bp, 12 predicted proteins | sample TA2MahsurfametaG_3_FD_148656 | JGI IMG/M metagenome (GOLD analysis project Ga0194115, IMG submission 148656) | Freshwater microbial communities from Lake Tanganyika, Tanzania - TA2015002 Mahale S4 surface | ecosystem: Environmental > Aquatic > Freshwater > Lake | place: Tanzania: Lake... | reverse complement strand
CCCCCCCCCCCCAAAAAAAAACAACGATGGAAGTGTTAGGTTGTGGAATTTGACAAAGGGAAAGAGACGACTACATCAAGTCAAAGAAAAATCACAAAAAGGGTGTCACGTACCAGATATCCATGATTCCATACCATCCAATGAAGGTACCATACAATAGAGTAAGATACTGGATCATTGGATCATAGACCAACCAATCCAACAGCAGAACACCAAGTGTGATGAAAATAAATCCCAAGCACAACATGATCAGTAATTTATTTGGCGAGTACCTGCGTTGGGAGAGTGTCATGGGCGACAAAAAAACCCATGGATGATAGATAGAGCGAAAGGGTGAGATTTGGTCGGGACGGTGAAGATACGAAAATGTTTGACAATCGCTAACAAAACAAACACTCCTCCCCCAATGGGATCCTTCGAGGGAATCTCTTGTCCTCAACATTTTTCTGACATCAAAATGCAGAGTGACACATCCATCCCTCTTTGTCTTTCCTGCCCCTGTTTTTCTTCTTGACCCAACCCACACACACACATCGACAGATACAAAGATAAAACACGTACCGGAGACAAATTAAGAGTGCGAAACAAAAAAAGGATGCAGCGACTGTGGCGGGGATACGTCCACCTGAAAGTGCTACGAAGACTCCCCCCCAAAAGGAGACACCGACATATCCTGCAGGGACGATACAGGGTCGGATCCCACCACGAAAATTCGTTACACCACCCTCATTCTGATAGACTTCAATCTTATCGACACTCCCTCCTGTCAACCATGCAGCGGATGCACTATCGTAGAAGTAGAGTACGGGGGGAAAAGAAATTTGTTGAGAAAAGAGGACAACGAAGCAAAAAATTCCGTGAATGAGCAATGGATCTTCCAGATCTTCTACGCAATCACCACGAGAACCTATCGATCATCTTCAACATGAACAACAACAACAACAACAAGATCAACAAAACCCAAAAAAAGTCGAACAGCAACAGTAACAAAATAAAAGTTCCTCTCAGGTCTATACACGAGAAAACACAAACAAATATGTTGAAAATATTTACGTACTGTCCCATTTCATGAATAAAGATCGCAATGAGTTTCAATGGTTTGACGACGGGTGTTTCCATAAGGAAATATGTCATGATGGTATATCCAGCATATAGACATAGAAAGACAATTTCTTCCGTATCACGGCAACACCCAATAAGGGTCCAATTCATTTGTGGCAATGGCATGATTCTCGTATTTTGTTTGTTGTCGTAGCTGTTCTTGTTGGTAGTGGTGGTGAACGTTGGTGTCTTGGGGTGTGACTTGATGTACCAACCTAATGCCAATTTCGGTTTTGTTTTGGAAATCTCTCTCAGATTCTGTCTCTCTCAGTCTCTCTCTGAAAGGAAAGAAAAGGTCCCTCTCCCGTGCTCGTCGAGAATCGGTTTTTTCCGAGTGTCACAGGTCACAGGTGGTGAGAACACGGAAGAGGTGTTTTTTCGTCGGATCGTGGTTCCCCTCTCGCGCAACGACAAGTCATCACTGCCGGAAAACGAAGATGTCCCCCCCCCCAAAGAAATCGAAGTACAGTATATGCCCCTCAGTCGACTCCTTGGATTATTGCGAACCCCACGATTCGCAAGAATCATCCATGTCGGGTGGTCCCGTCTGTCCATGCTTCCCGTCCCTCTTCCTTCCCAATGACCGCGCCATCTTTTTTTCCCTTCGTGGGCCCGTATATCTTTGGAACGGAAAGCAAATGATGGTGGGGGTCCTCAGGTCCTCCCAAATTGGCGCGGATGTTCTTTGGGTTGCATCCTCCTCGTCGTCGTCTTTGGTGGACGTTTTTTTTGGGATGTATTGCACAACACAATTTCACAACAACAACAACAACAACAACAACAACCAAACAAACACACCGACGACATACATAACATATGTTGTAAACTGTACACACCCCGTACAGATACATCGTTGAATCTGACAACCGATCACGTCCATCCTTTCGGTGTTTCGCAACAACCACAACAAGAAGAAAACGCCGACGCCACACAAGTGACGTTGTCATACTAACCTGCTCAGCTCGTCCCATCCCACACACACACACACACATGGATCGTTCATCACGTCGTAGCAGCAGTAGCAAGCGAAACCAAGATCCTTCTTCCAACCACCACCATGATCGACAACAACAAGAAGAAGAAGAAGAAGAAGAAGAAGAAGAAGAAGGAGGATCTCCACTACGGTCTCTTCGACCTCGACGACGATCTACGACGATGACAGCCACTTCGACTGCTACAACTACAATGAGTACTCAACGACGAATGACAACGAATACCCATCAACAACGTAAACGATCATCGTCTTTACCGGGAGAGCCTACTACTACTTCTTCTTCTAGTGTCACTCTCCGTACAAATGCCACCACCACCAACACTACTACTCGATTGGAAAATCCACTCTCATCTCAACGAGGTCTACCGCAAGGACTACCATCACCACGACGATCAAAACGGATCAAACGAGATCTATCCATTGTCATTGACAACAATGACATGGACAACGATCACGATCCAAACCCTTCGGTCGACTCCTCTCGTCATTATCAAGGGGGTGGTGGCCCCAAGACTCGATCACAACAAAAACAAGCACAACAACAACAACAACAGCCCAAGAATAAAAATGACAAAGACTACAATGACAAAAAGAACATCAAGGTCAAATCTTCCATGCCTCTTGTGACCCCTTCTCCACTTCCAATGGTCGAGATGACGACACCCAAGACCCTATGGTCAACTTTGACTGCCTTTCCATTTACGAATAAGACGAACCAGAAACCAAAAAAGACCAAGGCACGATTGATCCTGATGGAGAAACTTCCAAAGGGAGTCGTCAATTTGTACCCATCACAGCAACATCATCAACCGGTCTTTCCTTCTGCGACTTCACCTTCTTCTTCGTCGTCGTCGTCTCCTCCCCTTCCTCTTCCTCCATCGTCTTCGGTATGTTCTTCTCGTGCATTATCAACAGCCTTTATTCTATCCTATGGGAAAGAATACTATCGACACATGAAAGAGTCAGAACGTCCCATTGTCCTTATGGCTTCGAACACTACGAATCCCTATTCCACCACCACCAGCAGCGGTATTGCCAACCGTATTACTAGTACGACTAGTACAAGTCGACATGGTGTCATTGCTACCAACAACAACATGGTCTCTCGTGACCATTCATCGGAACCTCTGCAGCAGTCAGATGATGATGACGATTCTGATAATGAATCGAGTCCTCCTCGATCTCAGGAAATGACTACAGTCATGGCCATGACACCGGGACGTCGAAGAGGAGGAGGATGGGGCCATGGGAGAACAACGACGACTAACCACTTGGGAGTGGGTGGAGGTATAGGACGATCGATAGCCGCCGGAGTAGCACCAGTCGTTCCGACGAGTGCGACAACAACAACAACTATCTCCACATCAGCGATAGAAAGTAGTCTTTTTTTGGAATATCAACCTGATTTGACACCCAAAATGAGAGCTATCTTGATGGATTGGATCATTGAATTGTCAGAACATTTTAATTTCGGCCCCTCGACACTTCATTTGGCATGTACCTTAACCGATCAAGTCTTGGCATGTGGATCGAAAACTCTCTTTGAGGAAGAAGAGAGAAAGGATAGAAAAAGAAAGGCGATGATGAGGAAGCAGCAAAAGAAGATACTACTTGCGTATGACGCCTATGATGATGATGACGACGACGATGATGATGAGTATGATGATGACTTCGACGATGAGGATGATGATGATGACGATTATGGTAATGACATGGAAAGTAAGACCAATTGTTTCCTTATTTCAAGAGATCGATTTCAACTTCTTGGAGCAACATGTACATGGCTTGCCTGCAAAATGGAAGAACTCAAACCACCTCAAGTATCTCAGATTGCCTATGTGTCCGGTACGTACTTTCCATGATTGTTACGCTCCTCGCTGCGATGATTACATACAAACACCGTCCTTGATGTGTCTATTGGAAAAAATCGGAGTCTCACACAGTATGTCTACTTCGTAATCCTTTGATCATACTCCAGACAACATTTATTCTGTCGAACAAATCAAACGGATGGAACGTCGTGTATGTAATGCACTTGGCTTTGCCATGGCAAGGCAGACACCGTATCTTTTCCTACATGAATTCCTCCGTGCGAGTCAGGAATTGACAGACCCATCATGGGAGATTCATGAGAGTTTTCAATATTTCGTCTTGTATTTGTTGGAATTGGGTCGTTTAGCCTACCTCCCCGTGACGAAATCTCCAAGTATGTTAACAGCGGCTGTCATTTATTTAGCACGGGGGACATTCCATATGACACCCCTGTGGACACCGACCTTGGAATACTATACAGGATATAAGGCAATTGACTTGAAGGAGGTCGTCTTGGCAGTGTACAGTCATCAACTGGCAGCCGAACAATCCAATTTGAAATCATGTTTTGCAAAATACAAGAACAAAAAGTATAATCGTGTCGCCCTGAAGACGGCACCACGTATGGAAGATCTTGGATTCTAATAATAATTATAGGTCACTGTGAAGGAGTCGGGTCGATCCGAAAATGTAGTACCGGTATCTTCCCACTATCCGTCCCCTTAAAAACATAGAAGACAATTATGGATTATGCCACGACTCATTCGTTTCTGCGAAATGTATACACAAGATAGAGGGAGAGAGTCAAGTATAGAGTCGAGAATTATACGAAGGTCGTTGCTAACCAATCGATCCAATTCAGAGTGATATCGGATTCTTGACGTTCTCGAGCAATGATTTCTCCCCATGGTTCAATAAATCGTTCCCCATTTGGTTCTAAAAGCGTCAGATGATCCTTTGTCCGATCTTTGGCACCAATCCATGCCATGACGACTTTTCCTACCGCTTGAGGTGCCTCATGATTCGGACAATGACCACAATGTTCAACCTCGACATATCGATGTACACGTTTGTTTGGATTACCCCCCACGGTCGATCGTTGTCCATCATCTTCTTTTTCTAATGCTTGTAACATCTTCTTCGCAAAGGCGGGTGTACACCATGGATCATCCTTCCCAAAGATTAATAGGACATCACAATGTAAACGTGATAAACATTCTTGAAAATTCCCTACATGATCGTCTGATACCTTTAGGGGGGGTGACCATAATATCGATGCAAAGGCAGCATGACCACCATTCCCTAAGGTACAACCACGAATCTGATACATCAATTCTTCATCAAAGGCTTCTGATCTTGCATAGGCTGCCTGTAAATATTTTTCAATCGTCGTCAAGTCACGTATCTGATCAAAGAGATACCGTCCAATTACCTTTGGCAAGATCGGTGCGGGTAAGTGACCAGACCAACCAGGTAAATTCAATCCCCAGACGGGTGTTGGATTTAATAGACTTATACTAGCAATTAAATCTGGTCTTCGATGTGCAATATGGACTGCTAAATGACCACCCACAGAATTCCCCACTAAATGGACCTTGTGTGGTCGTGATTGTTGTTCTTCTTGTGGTCCCCCCAAGACGATTTCTTCCAAAAAGGAAATAATTTGATCCACCCATATTTCAGCCGAATATCGTAATCCCTTTTCATTTTCGGACCGTCCATCGTCACAATCCCTTGGCCAACTTTTTCCTTGACCTAAATAATCGACACCATAAATGATCCGATCCACGTTCTTTCTTTGGTCGACGCCGTCATTCTTGTCATCATCATTGAAAAGATTTGGAATCAGTCGATGTTGATGAAAACTTCCAACACCAAATCCATTCAATAAAAGAATCGGATCCTTTGATGGGATGATGTAATCATCATTATCAAAATGGACCTGGCTAGTATCCTCACAACGATGGGCGACTTCATAGGCAATCTCATGTCCACGAAAATCCCATGACTTTGACTCGATGACATAGGATCTCCCCCCCTTTAGACACGGGAAAATCGTTAACAGGATAAGTAGATCAAGGATGTATCGCATGTTGGTGTAAAAGTGTCTCGATTGGAAACAAACGCCTAGGTAGTCCAAACTCTTCCTCCGTCTTGGGGGGAACCTTTTTCACTGTCAACCACGGCCAAACTTGAAATTTGATGGATCACTATCACTTTGACATGGATGCAACTGACGAATGCTTACGTCATCGTCGTGTCATGCCGACAACCAAACACCTTTCTAGGTTTCATAGATATGTGGACACATATGAATTGGTCAAAGCTGTCACGAAGAGAAGTATATTCATATATGATCGTTACTTATGATTATTGCCAAATACGTATGTGCATATGGACAGCGAACCGAATATCCAGACGCTCGCTCTCTTGTTGGAATGATGATCTGTCGCTCTTGCTCGGTCCTTTCTGTGCTGCTACGTACGCCTGGGTATTGAAACTACGTAAGGTTTCTCCAACACCCCCGTGAAACCACGAAAAACAACGAGCATCGGAATAGAGAGAGAGAGGGGTTGTGTAGGAGCATTACCAACTTTGTAGTAGAGTTGTAGTCATCAACAGACATGTTGTCCACTATATGCCGCTCAATCGTGAAGAAGGGTACTTCATTGAGACCCTCTCTCGTCACGAGTGTAGCGATTCGTCCTATGGCTGGAAGCGCAGAGTCTAGGACGTCAGCGGTAAGTATGGCCGTTGTTGCCTGTATATGGTTTGTTCATCGGCCCTATTAGATGAAGAACTCACTTCTCATTGAAAATCATGAAAAATTTCTCGTTAAAAAAGCTTGGACATCTTGAAAATGTAGAAAAATTGGAGTCACGTTGGTTGGATCAAGTCCCTGTGAAGGATAATGTAGAATATACGGTGTCGAAGGTTGATGAATTGGTTAACTGGGCAAGGAAGGGATCTTTGTGGCCGATGACCTTTGGATTAGCATGTTGTGCAGTCGAAATGATGCATGCAGCGGCCTCACGATATGATATGGATCGATTTGGGATGGTTTTCCGTGCTTCACCAAGACAATCGGATGTTATGATCGTCGCGGGGACATTGACAAATAAAATGGCCCCCGCACTACGTAAGGTTTATGATCAAATGCCAGAACCACGATGGGTCCTATCCATGGGTTCCTGTGCCAACGGAGGTGGATATTATCATTATTCCTATGCTGTCGTCCGTGGTTGTGATCGTATCGTCCCCGTTGATATTTACGTCCCCGGTTGTCCTCCTACTGCTGAAGCACTCCTTTTTGGACTTTTACAACTCCAAAAGAAGATCAAAGGAAATAAGAGTCTTTTGTTGAAGATGAGAAAGTAAAATAGAAGAAGGAAGACTTGTGCGGACTATTCGTGCAATCTTAAAACTAAGGCCTCATCCAAAGTAACATTTGTACGTCGTCTTGTTTCCTTGATCAGTTTTCACGGGGGCCCTCCTGCTTTCTGAGGATCATACTCGTAGCAACTATTGGAATTCCACCGAGGGGGGAGGTAGATCTGAGGATGGTACAAGCGTCAAGTATGGTAGAGTGAGCGAGCGATGTAGGTTGATCCGCCTTGGCCTAGGATGGATTCCTAGCTTATGTTGTTCTTGCAACCGAAAGAGCTATCTCATTTCATGAATTACGATGTATCGGTTGGCGGAGGCGGAGTCCGAGTCAGATCCTTCGTAATTATTCTCTTTAGTCCACCTACCGGCAGTATATCATTACGAAAATTGCTAGGGAGACACCAGATACCGTACTTTCGAGTATCAAGGCGATAAGCTGTTTCCCCCTTGTTCTACTAGCTCGATAGCGTATCAGAGAACCTATACCTGCTGATGGAAATGGGATGAATTCACCTTGACCTGCATACACCGTCCGTACATGCCGGAGCTACTCCTACCCGATCGTTTGTATAGGTAGGCACTTCTTTCATAGAATAGCAATTTCACCACACCACACTATTGATCAATGTCTGGAAATAAGTACTCCTTTTAGCGCGAGGAAGGGAAGTGCATGAAAATCGACAGGAAGAAGTCTCTGAATATAACGAGGCACTTGAAATAACGAGATGGCGCACCATACCTACGAGATCGTGCAGTGTGACAAAAATAGACCAATGGAAGCGAGGTACCCGAAGATACATTATTGACACGAAACAGTTTGTTGTTTCACAGTCCTCACAGTCAGTCCTCACAGTCAGTCCTCACCACTGTAGCAATAGAGCATGTGATGACGTATTTGACATCCGGAATCCGATCCACGCCGTTGAAAAACTTTGGTTGTCAATCCGGATGGTCTTGCTAAAGTCTACTACAGCAGACTGACATGATCGGACGTATGCTCCTCTACTTGTCAAGCTTCTACTCTTTCGCTGTAGTATAGAATAGAATCCATCCAATATGTTAACCATGGGAAGACATCGTATCACTTCCATACTCCTGGTGGTCGTCTGTGCCGTATGTGTCACTGCGAACTTTGCGCCATTCGTCTCGACGACGAAGAACAAGATGTTGGGGACGTCTACCATGAAACCACCATCCTGGGAAGGTATCGCTCGTGGTGGAGCGACGTCTCTCGATAATGGTGATTCGAAATCTGTCGTCGGTATGGCATCAGATGCTATCGGTGGACTACAAAAATATATGCAGGGTACGAAATCGGATACCCTTCTCTTACTATTAACGACGGCCCTCAATGCACCCATCTGTAAGATGCTTGGATCGTCTCCAATCCTTGGATTCCTTGCACTTGGTATCCTTTTCGGTCCAAAGGGTCTAGGTCTTATTGCTGATGTTCACAAGACTGAAATGATGGCAGATCTTGGTATTGTGTTCTTCCTCTTTGAAATGGGAATCCATCTTGATTTCAAGACCCTCATGAGTATGCGGAAGGATGTCTTTGGACTTGGTGGGAGTCAGTTCCTCGTCACTGCCGCATTCGTTGCTCTTGTTGCTCGTATAGCAGGCCTTTCATCTGCTGCCCAAATTATTTTAGGTGCTGGACTTGCCCTATCGAGTTCAGCATTCGTCCTTCAACTGTTGAAGGACAAGAATCAATTGAATACACAATTCGGAAAGTCCTCTTTCGGTGTCCTCTTATTGCAAGACCTTGCTGTTGTTCCTCTTCTAGTCATCACTCCGATCCTTGCTGGTGGGGGTGGTGGATTAGGACAAGCCTTTGCATCTGCTGGAGTACAGATCTCAATTGCACTCGGAACGATTGCCTTGGTAGGAAAATACCTACTGACACCCTTTCTGGACACCGTCGCCAAGGCAAAGAGTCAAGAAACCTTCGTCGGAGCTATCCTGTTTTGTGTCCTTGGAATGTCGTTCTTGACTGAAGGTCTAGGACTATCCAATACACTCGGCGCTTTCCTCGCTGGTGTCCTCATTTCAGAAACCAAATACCACCATGATGTTGAAAAGGAAATTGCACCCTTTCGTGGAATCTTGGTCGGTCTCTTTTTCTTCACAGTTGGATTTGAAATCGATCTAGATTTGATATCTTCAAAGTTGGGTCTTGTTTCTACACTGGTTCTTGGAATTGTTACGGCCAAAACTTTGATCGCCACAGCAGTCAGTCTTATGTTCGGACTCAGCAAGGGTACTGCACAACGAGTTGGATTCATTCTGAGCCAGGGAGGAGAATTTGCTTTTGTAGCCTTCCGTCTGGCAAGAAGCTATGGTATTCTGACAGACGAGATCACCAAGTTGATGCTTACATGTGTCAGTCTGACAATGGCTATCACACCTTTCGCCGAGGAACTTGGAAGCTACTTGGCGGTGAAGATTGACAGTGAACCCAAAAAGATCACGGCAAAGAAGGTTACAGGAAAGAAGAAGAGATAAAGGATCGGTAGTCCGATGCTGAGTTGGTTCCGGCATCTATCGCCGCGAGCTTGGACCAAACAATAGCGCAGTACACTGGAAATGGGCAAAAACATTCAATAGAAGCTAGGATTTCTGCTCTCCCAATTATTTTCGGATTTGTACATGGTTTGGTTTTGACTGGGATTCATACTCCCCTAGTCGATACATGGAACTACGGTCGATTCATTGTCAACCCCTCAAAATGGTATCTTTTCGCGACGGAATCAAAGCATTGACTACGACTGACGTCAGCTTCCTGACGTTGCCGCATATCCACAAAAATATGAGGGGGATCCCTTCTTTAAGAATTGTGAATCGTTGACAGCAACTATTTTCTCAAAGAGGGGAGTGATTATTTTTGGGGACAGGCTTTTCTTCGAAACAATCACGTTCCATCATCATCCAACGAGGCTCTTTTCGATGGCCGACGAAAGATGTTCATTTCCTAGACGAAACACATCATTCGGTAAACCCAAAATATGTCCATTCGATCATCACTAGTCTCTCTCCTCCTACTTGTTTCCTTTTGTGTCGCGAACGGTTTCAACGTAAACCTCAACTCTGCCCATACTATCCGCGCTTCTTCGACGACATCTCTAAAGGCCACCGAACTTGAAACGAAAGCCATGCCTGAAGTTACCGTTGGAGACAAGATTCCGGCCATTATGATGGGTGAAGGTCTGGCCGACTTTAATGCGCAGAAAGTGAACATTGCAGAATTGATTGCTGGAAAGAAAGTAGCGATTTTCGGTGTTCCTGGTGCGTTCACTCCTGGATGTTCTAAGAGTCATCTCCCTTCATTCATTGAAGCTCAAGAAAGCCTCAAGGCTAAGGGAGTAGAAATGACAATCTGCATCGCAACCAACGATTCGTTTGTTATGGAGGTAAGTCTACGAATATCTCCTTCATCATTTCAATGATTGTTGGTGTCAGCTCATCTAGTAGAATCATTCTGTCATTTGGCTCAATCGCGATAACAGGCTTGGGGTCGTACGAGTGGCGGAAGTGATGCCGGCATCCGATTCCTGTCGGATAGTGAAGCGGCGTTGTCCCGGGCCCTAGGACTCGCCATTGAATCCCCGATGCTTACTCGGACTAAACGATTTTCCATGATTGTCGAGGATGGAACCGTTACACACTACTTTTCCTCTGCCGAGCAGTCGTCCGACACTTGGGCTCCTGCCGTTTTGGCCAAGCTTTAATGATGATTCTCATCGCGCGAACATAGCTTCGTGGTTTACTCCTACCATTCATGCGGTACTGTAACTTAAGTAGTAGAAAGTAGGGATGTCGAATCGCGTGAACCTCCTACCTTTAGCCTGCCCACGCTACATTCGCTACCAACAGCCATTCGGAAGAGACGGATTTTCAGAAGGGCGTCGATTGTAGACCAAGTGGAAAGATCAATCTACCTCCGGTGGATGTCGGTATCGTGATGTCTCCACATTCGATTGTATTTTGTGATCTTCTGTAATTTAACAGTAAGTACGTGCAGTAGAGTCGAACCCACAAAAGGCCTTCATCGTGGTCGTGAACGACACTCGAAACTTGCATCGTCGGCCTCCCCATTTTCGGGATGAGTTCAGCCAGAGACGAGTTAGGCTGCAATCAATATCCCATTCGCATACTAGTTAGAGGATGTCGACTAGGATACTAGTATGGAGAATGTGGTTGTGGCGTGACACTTCAGGGTTTTTGTCTTCCCGGATTTTCGATAATCTATTGAAGATGTTTTAGGGGAACAATACGAAAAAGGGGTACACTATTTACAACTAGCTAGCCCAATTTCTTACGACGTGCCATATTCCGATTTTCTTGAAGGAGACGCCGAATCCGATTCCACAATTCGTACGGGATCCTGTAGGTGTCATACTCTAGATCTTGGAGTGTATTGTTTGTTTCCAATACCTTGGCCATCGCCGCGAAACCTTCAGGTCCAAAGTCATTACCTCTAACCATTAGATATTGGAGGTTCTTGTTTGTTTCCAAGGCCTTCAAAATCGCCAGGCCACCTTCCGACCCAATTCTGTTGTACCCCAACTGTACGTATTTGAGTGTCCTGCTCGTTTCCAAGGTCATCGCTAATGCCATGGCACCTTCGGATCCAATGTTGTTTGATCCTAGCATAAGGTATTTGAGAGCCTTGTTAGTCTCCAAGGCCTTGGCCATAGCCACGGCACCTCCAGGTCCAATGTAGTTGTCATCAAGCTTTAGACTATAGAGAGCCTCGCTTTTTTCCAAGGTCTTCGCAATTGCCTCACCACCGTCAGGACCAATGTTGTTCGACTCAAGCTCTAGGTATTTGAGTGTCTTGTTTCTGTTCAAGGCCGTGGCAATAGCCGTGGCACCTTCGGATCCAACGTTGTTGCTGCTCAGCTTTAGACAATAAAGTGCTTTGTTTTCGGTCAAGATGTCGGCAATTGCTTTGGCACCTTCAGGTCCAATATCGTTTCCGGAAAGCTCTAGACATTTGAGAGTCTGGTTTGCTTTCAAAGCCTTGGCAATCGCCGTCGCACCTTCAGGTCCAATACCGTTACCGAAAAGCTCTAGATTCCGAAGGGAGGTGTTCTTTTCCAAGGCCTTGGCAATCGCCATGGCTCCTGCAGGTCCTATTTCGTTTGCCCAAAGCCATAGATTATGAAGTGTCGTATTTGCTTCCAAGGCCTTGGCAATCGCTGTGGCACCTTCAGGTCCCAAGTCGTTGAAGTCAAGCTTGAGATTATGTAGTGACTTGTTGACTGCTAATGCCTTAGCAATTTCCGTGCCACCTTCAGATCCAATTCTGTTGGACGAAAGCCATAGAGTATGTAGTGTCGTATTTGTCGCCAAGGTCCTGGCAATCGCCACGGCACCTTCAACTCCGATGTTGTTGAACTCAAGTCGTAGATTTTGGAGTCTCTTGCTTTGTCCCAAGGCCTTGGCAATTGCCGCGGCACCTTCAGGTCCAATTTCATTCCGAGTGAGAACTAGGTATTTGAGTGTCTGCTGCTGGTTGGTTTCCAAGAGGGCATTGGCAATGGCTGTAGCACCTTGGGGTCCTATCTGGTTATAAGCAAGAACCAGTATTTGGACCATAGTGTCAGGATCCATCAATCCCCTGGCGATTCGTATCGCTGCCCCGTCACCGACGTGGCTGTTGGAAAGATGAACCTCACAACCACCATTCTTGATTTTATCATACCAATAATCTATGTGCTCTGTGAAAAACATTCTGGGTGATTATGTCGGGACTATATTGCCTTACTCCCTGATTGGTCTGTTGTGTTTGATAGTGAAAATAGGATGATTTTGTGTTCTCTGAAATGTGAACGGCCGTATCGACTGCTGCAAACGTGCTACCGCACTACCGTACCCAGTTGTCACTGTCAGTTTGGACTTCGAACGGTTGGGGTGGGTGGCGGGTTCCGCTTGCTTCGGTGAATCTGCCGTTGTGTTTCTCTTCGTATGTATGTATGTATGTATGTATGTATGTATGTATTTATGTATTTATGTATGTATGTATGATACTTGTCATCCCCTTCCTTACTTGAACCCCTTTGCGCATGCAAACGCTTTATATTGTTCTCAAATTCACCCCTTTCTGAGACAATCATAATGATACTGAGAAAAAGAGAACTAGCGCTTCGGGGGAAACTTACCCCTTTTGAACAGTACGAAGCTCCAGTGTAGTTTTCGCTCCTGACCTCTGCGATATCCATTCCGTCTACCCCGTCACTCTACATGCAATTCGATGTCACAGTCAGCGTAACAACTTTCGTTTCTCCCCACACAGGAAAGTCATTTTTCTTCTTCTCTCACCGTCACAGAGTTCAACCTGAGAAATTAAATTCTCGAAAAAAGGCCAAGGCGATCGAACGGAAAACACTAGAAAGAGATGATCCGCTTCACAACAAGAACGACTGTAGGGAGATCTTTCCCTCATGTTTCGTCGGGTTGGAAGAGATCTCTCGCCTATCTAACAATAACGCCACAAGAGGCGGGAAGACGTGCGGATGCTTTGGCCTTGGATGCAATTAACAAAAGTGGTAGGGGGAAGGTTTCCATACCCACTCTGATGGCACACGCTGGAATTGAGGATATTCATAATGCTCCACTTGCTCCCCCCCTCCATGTTGCGACGACGTATACAAGACCAGCAGATGGGATATACCACGAATCCGATTCGATCTATACACGGTACGACAATCCCACAAGACTTCTGTTAGAAAAGACATTATTCCAACTGGAGACCTCTGGTCTAGATCTTGGAGAGGTAGAATCGTCGTCTGACAGACCTCCCACTTATGCCTTCTCTTCGGGGATGATGGCAGCCACCGCTGTCCTCCTTGCACACTCCACGCCTCTGACTGTTATCCTTCCCAAGGATGTATATCATGGAGTACAAACTCTTTTGGCTGATATTTTTTCAAGATATCAAGTAGATGTCCGGCGTGTCGACATGGCGACAGGATCAGCTGCTGTCGATGCCATCAGGAATGAAATTGGAACCATCGATTCGAAGTCGGAGGTGATTGTTTGGATGGAAAGTCCATCCAATCCTCTATGTCAGATTATTGATATCGGTACTATTTCAAAGGCCATGAAGGAAATTTCATCACATGTCGTCACGACAGTGATCGATGTCACAATGGCGTCTCCCATTGCGACCCGGCCCCTCGAGGTACGTATATATCTTCTTCCGACGGCCTCATCCACCAACTCTGTTCTTCGTTCTAACCGAACGTGCATTTTGTCGTTCCATGGTGGAATAGCTTGGTGCAGATATTGTCATGCACTCAGGGAGCAAGTACCTAGCTGGACACTCTGATGCACTGTTAGGTGTTCTAACGGCATCTCCCGTGACAGAAAGAGGACGACAATTAGCTCCGATATTGAAGACCGTCCAGGTAACAGCTGGTGGTGTGGCTTCCCCCTGGGATTCATGGTTGACACTCCGGGGGATGCGAACATTACTAGTTAGGGTCGAGCAGCAATCAAAGACTGCGCTTGCTCTGGCAGAGTTCTTGTCCAATCATCCGTACATTACGGCTGTCCATTATCCAGGACTTCCCCAACATCCATCACACGAGGTTGCACGATCACAAATGTCACCCTTTGGTGGAGTTCTCAGTGTAGAGCTTGAGAATGAGCCTGCCGCAACAGCATTCGCTGCAGCTCTTTCAACGATTAAGCGCGCCACGTCCCTGGGGGGGACAGAAACTCTCATCGAGCATCGTGCATCGATCGAACCTGAAGAGAGAAGGACGAGCCCTCCTGGATTGTTACGTGTCGCTGTAGGCCTTGAAGACGTTGACGACCTCATCTTTGATATGAATACGGCTTTGGCTATCGCTAAGCAGGTTATGGATGAACCAAAGTGATCTAGCTCCATCACAAGTACGAAAGGGTTGTACGAACATTCTTGTAGTACCAAAGTAGTAGTAAAGAAATTGCATCGCAATCGCGACTCGATCTAAACGATCTATCCCTAGCCCTCTCGCTCGATGCTTGCTCGAGCAAGCAACCCACTTTTTCATTATATGGTCGCGGATTTAGTACCCCCCGGTTCCGCCCAAGATTCGATGATGTCGCGTTGGTCTGGTTCTTGGGATCGGCGTAGATTTAGGCATTCCCTCAGTATCGTCCCACTGACATGTGGTGCCACACGGGTACAACTCAGACACCATCCCGTTTTCGTACAAATCTCAGCTCCCGTTTGTAAACTAGGAAGCATGAATCCACATCGGATACAAACGTCACCCTCTTCGGCCGGTCGGAAGGGTCCAAATCGACCAGAGCTCCGTGAGATGCCATTCCCAATCGTACTTTGTGCTGCCAGGACGCTTAGGCCGTATTTCATATCCCATAATTCAGCCGATCTACCCCGTAGAACATCCGGCATTTCACGTACACGGTCAAGTCGGATCTCCTCAGGAAAGTCACGTGCACTACTGAGTTTCGTCCGATGTTCATCCTCTCGTTCCAACTGTCGACGTAAATTGTGGAATCGATTCTTGATGCCATTGTCTGTCCGACCGGGGATCATCTTTGACATCTTCGCCCAGTGGCTGCCTATTGTGTCGTATAGATAAAATATTGTAGCATCCTCCACTGGGCTCCAATCCTGATTCTTGAGTCGAGGATTCAAATGGTTAACATATCGTTCTCGACACTGTTTTCCGGTCCGATCATGTAAAGATTGAGCTACAACGGACCACTTCATAGGCATCCGCATGTTCTGAACAATAGTCAAGAGCAGAGCATCCTCTTCTTTCGTCCAGGCTTTGGGTCCTTGCTTCTTGTTTCCGGAAGCCGGTGATCCACTGATATCCTTTGCATCGGGAGACATATGCGGAGGATAGATAGATGGCTGTGAATATCCGTACGCCCCGGGAGGTGGCCCATACCCGGAATAGCCTTGGTAGTGTGGAGGCGGTGGATATCCCATCCCCGGTGAGGGGTAGTAACCTGGTGGAGGTAAACGACGAGGTGTCCCACTTTCTCGATCGTCGGGTGTTACCGTAGTCTGTTCCGGACGATACGGTTGTGGAAGATACGTACTATGTTGGTAGTCCGCAACGGGCCCATGTGACGGAGGAGAGACGGGAGGAGGTTCCATCCCTGATTGGGCTGGCCTTCCAGGAGTGCTTGTCGTACCTTGCGCTAACGGACCTGTACTTGGTGGCGCGGTTGTGTTGTTTTCACCGATCTGTACCCATTCGGTATCATTATCATCATATTGCAGTAAATGTTCCCCTGTATTTGCATCAAATTTCCGTACTGTCCCAATATACCATTGGTTATCTACAGGCCAGAAAACACGAACTTTTTTCCCGATCATACAGTTGGGACAAAATCTACATCATGGCAAGATTTGGTTGTAAGTACCTCTAGAGATTCATTTCACACGAACACGAGATATCCGTTTCGATTATCCACACATACCGAGCTCGTTGTGACGGATCCGTCACATTTCCACTACCATCAATATCATCACATGCCAAAAGTGCTACATCGACGGCACTACAACCAGCACATCGATTGGGCAAACCCATCATCTGCAGCTGTTGGGATTGTGGTTGGACAGTACCCCGATTTTGATATGATTCCTCCATAGTAGGCATTGTGGGCGTCGACGACAAGCACCACCACCACGACAGCGACGACGACAAGGATCTCCTTCTGCTTGGGCCACACACACAAGCAATGATGACTGCAGTACTACGAATATAACTACTACAGCAATCAAGGAAGCAAAATGTGTTTCGGCAAAAGTTGTCGAGTGTGTGTGCAAGTCTAATTTCCGTTGGCGGGAAGTGTGACCTTCCGTTGGCCTGCTACTCGCCATAACAAGGGAAAAGCTTTTCGGCGGTTGAGAAAAGACTCTGCGTGCGCATCTTGACCGTACGGCCCGTGGGTGCCTTATACGTCATATAAGTATGTATCTGTTGCCATATGTATCCATTGGGTGGAATTCACTGGTTTTGAAGTTATGTAGGAATCTGAAAAATCGGATTCTGAATATTATGCATAGGTACGACGTAGCTGAATGTGAATACTGTAACGCACAAGATGGTCACGCGCGATTACACTTCGCATATCCAACGTTCCAACTTCCAACGCCTAAAAATTTCGGTGCGCGATCGATGTCCCACCGTCACACTTCAAGTGTTGTGCCTTCCTATATTTCCTTGGTTTGAAACCAAAGGATAGACACCATCCTCCATTTCGATCAAAGGACTCCCAAAAAAACGATGAGGTATCATCCGTTCACCAAAACTGTCGCCCTCTTGAGTGCAACCTTCTTACTCCATGGAGTGGAGGCTCGAAAATGGCAAGATGTCGTCGATCCCAAAATCTATCTTCAATCGGATTTAGATTCAAGTAGGTATCAGTTGAAGATTGAGATGGACCCATTCTTCATTCCAGACTTGGAAAAGGAGGTCCTTGAACCGACGGCGAAACCTGCCTCTTCCGCCTGGGTCAAGACGACTCCCTCACCGACGAATACACCGACAATGAGCCCCACGATGACTCCAACGACGTCACCCACGGGTCCCACGTCGTCACCGACTCTTCGATCAGGAAATGTCCAAGGAAATGGTGGTTGTCCAGATGGGACCGTCCTTTATCGAGTCAACATGTACGATA
>Ga0194115_10003391_pt1 | contig 17969 bp, 23 predicted proteins | sample TA2MahsurfametaG_3_FD_148656 | JGI IMG/M metagenome (GOLD analysis project Ga0194115, IMG submission 148656) | Freshwater microbial communities from Lake Tanganyika, Tanzania - TA2015002 Mahale S4 surface | ecosystem: Environmental > Aquatic > Freshwater > Lake | place: Tanzania: Lake... | reverse complement strand
ATGAAGGTGATGAAGATGATGATGATGATGATAGTGATGCAGAAGATATTCAGATTCAAGCAGATGATGCCATTGTCGTCGTGGCGAAAACAGAAGATGTGAGTATGCATCGGCCTTTTCGGATTGGAAAGAAGAATGCGACCTGACCCTTTCTCTGTGTGATTCGACAGGAATTTGCATCATTAGAAGTTCATGTCTATGAACAAAAGACGGGAAATCTATTTATTCATCATGATATTCCATTACCCGCCTTCCCATTATGCCTTTCTCATGGGGATATTTCACCTCAGGGGACGGCAGGAAATTTTTGTGCGGTCGGGACATTTAATCCTGGAATTGAAATTTGGAATTTAGATGTCTTGAATGCATTAGAACCAGCATGTGTCCTAGGTGGTGAAGATACGACGATTGCAGATGAAATTATGCGTCATAATATGATGAATACTACAGGGAAGAAGAATAAACAACAAAAACTGAAATTCGATCGTCGTCCCTCCCTACGGGTAGGAAGTCATACAGATGCTGTCATGTCCCTTTCATGGAATAAGATCCATCGACAGGTCATTGCGAGTGGATCAGCAGATGGGACTGTCAAATTATGGGATGTCACACAAGCGAATACAGATCAAGCAAATGCGTCAACCTTTACGCATCATAAAGACAAGGTCCAATCGGTCCTGTGGCATCCAAAGGAGGGGACACTATTAGCGACGGGTTCCTATGATCGGACCGTTGCATTAATCGATGCACGATCACATGATAGTCTCAAGAAGGTAAAGATCCCCGCCGATTGTGAAGCCTTAGCTTGGGATCCCTTTACAACCGAATATTTGACGGTGGCAAGTGAGGATGGTTCCATGATCTGTTGGGATGTCCGAAAATTTTCTACCAAAACACCATTATGGTCTATCGTCGCCAATGAATATGGTGGTGTTAGTGATCTTTGTTACAACCCGTAAGTGACATGTGGATTCAACGTATATTCGTGTTTGTCATGACAGAGATGAACTCGACAAAAATCTCATTCTCATCACTGTTCATACTTTTCTCTCATCTCTCTCTCTTTACAGAAATGTACCAGGAATGTTAGCAACATGTTCTGTCGACAAAACAGTTACATTATGGGACACGTATAACGATACGACGACACCGACGACTGGACCACCTCGGGCATGTGGGAATAAGGATATGAGTGTTGGGAAGTTATATACTGTCAACTTTTACCCCTCATCACCATGGTTAGTGGGTTGTGCGGGGAATGGGAAGGAACTTGCTATCTGGGATATGACACGAGAATCTTCTATCCAAAATCGATTCGCCTCTCGGATCGGGGTCATCCCTATCTTGGAAGAATTGGAAGACACGATCGAGAAGAAGGATGAAGCCTTTACTGCCATGATGACACCGACATCGACTCCAGAACCAACCAAACATATCCCAACGAAAGAGGACATCAGTGCAAAGAACCGAAAGAAGAAGAAGTGTAGTGGTAGTACAAAAAAGAGCAAGGCACACAAAGTCCGTAGTTAAGAGTATATCACTAGGATCCTTATTTTTTTGTCTGCCTTGCCCGGGCATACTTCCTCGATCATCCATTGACTACAGTACTACCAGAGACATTTGAAGTGTATAAGACGCTGTCCGCAATTACGGTAGCTCAATTATCCATTCCCTGTGGATGCTGTAATAACGGCGACCAATGCCCAGAGGAAGGAATATCGTGGAAGTCCAGTAGGTCAACTATGTGTTCCCTCTGAGATACTTGAGGTTGTATTTCGTGTATGTTACTTCAGGTCGTGTTTCGTTGTTCCCCTCCTCTACGTTACCTCAGATTGTGTGTAATACAAAATCGTCGAACAGTTTCATACTGTAGTTCGAAGGAAAGTAAAGAGAAATCCTCAACGAGTTGAGAAGCATGAATACATATGGTACGATAGGTCACTGCAACACCTTTGTCATGAAGGTCCTTGATCCACTTTACTAACTCGACACGGATGGGTTCCAAACGACTTTTCCGACCGATACTCAGTGTCTTCTTCCCATGTTTCGATGCTTCGATTGCAATGCGGTTATGACGCCATTGTCGTAATTGACATTGTTTGTATTCCATGAGAACGACAAATCGACCGAATCGATTCTCCATTCGAACATCGTTCGTCAGCATCACGGAGGATTCGAAGTCGGTCACTATTCGTCCTTGGTGATTTGCGAGTTTTGGTGGTGGTGGTGGTAGTGGTTGTGGTGGGGATCGGACAACCACCAGGAGAAGCAGCAGGAGTTTCTTCTTCGTCACGACGTTCGTCACGACGAATTTCGGCAACAGGAGGACTAGTAGTACTAGGAGACATGATGGTTTGTTTCAAAAGAGAATCAATCGAAAATAGATGTGAGCAATCATATGACAGTGACTGTGAATTGCCGTTTTGCGGTGGAAGAAACCCATACATATGTCATACGCGCGAACAGCTTTACAAAACGAATTGAAATTCTATCTAATGTTTTCATCGTATCTATGTGTGTACGTACACTTAATGTCGTCTGTCATCGTCAGGAAAACAGCAAAACGAGAGAGGAACGAAGAAGTCTTCTTCTAATATCCTACGATTCGTGGAGTACCGTATTGTGAAGTGCCTCCAATGCTTTGGAGCGTCCTTGTTTCACATCTTCAGTTACATACGACGGCCTTGTTCCATACGTTGCCTGTATCATTACTGTTATCTTCATCATAATCTGTCTGTAAGGTATCTGTTACTTAAACTGGTACGTCTAAGCTGGGATGTTACGAAAGGCAGACTGGGTTCATACGGAATGATTGGATGCCTGACCTTTTCTTTTTTTGATTCCGTTCGTGCACCTCCTGTCTGCTTGGTAGTTTTCTTCCTAGCACACCATGTCGCAACAATTCAGTCCACAACAAATACAACAGTTGCAGTTACAAAATATGCTGCGTCAACAACAACAACAGCAACAGCAGCCTGGTATACAACAAGGTCAAGCAATCATGGGTCAACAACCTCAAGCTTCCTTTCAACCTCCGCAAATACAACCATCCCAGCCGGCCGCCCAGGGTGGACCGACGATGCAGTCTCTTCCCATCCGAGCATATCTAGATCAAACAGTTGTGCCCATTCTGTTGGATGGTAAGTGGAAGGAAGAAACCTTTGTCCCCGAAATGCAAATCTTGCATACAAAGTATCTCTTGTCATTCGTTTTTCGGCTCATCACTCCCGTTCTGGTTCATTTTTGAATTTTTCCCCTTCCCATGAAATGGGTTTTTATTAATAGGCATGTCCGAATTGGTGAAGGAACGTCCTGCGAATCCTATTGAATTCTTAGCTTCCTATTTACTTCGGAATGATCCACAACATGCAGGACAACATCCACCCAATGGTCCACCACCACCCGCCACGCGCTAATTTAGAAAAAGGACCTCAACAAACGATGTAGGGTAGGAGTACACACAATGGTTTCCCAAAAACATTCCATTTTCTTTTCTTTTTGCAAGGTGAAAAGATGATTGGTAGGCATAGGTATTCCCCGACACGGAAGAAGAAAAAAGTGGATTCTATCTTATTTCAGAGAAAGAGAGAGGATGGATGTTAGAAGGACGGATGGATATAGAATGTTGTCACAGAAATGACGACCTGGGGGGAACGATATGATAAGGAAGCCGGATCTAGTATTAGGGAAAGGATAATACTGTTGTGAACTTTTTTCGATATTAAAAAATTCTGTCTACATGTCGATTTTCTAAACGAAGGATTGTCGTCAGTCAGTATGATATAGGAAGTAGAAGACGTCAAAAGCAGTGTGACCGTAAGGAAACTGTGCTTCCCCTCTCCAAATTTGTGGGTGATTTGGTAAAACAAAAGAATGATTTTGAGAAAACCGTTCCTATGGTAGAGTAGTAGTTGTAGAAGTGAGATCCCATTTCCCCTAAATTTACGATCGATCGTCTGGATTTACTAGTATATCAGACCACACAATGGCTACCTGAGGAGTAACCGTAGTTGAGAGACCCCCAGCAGCACCTATAGTGTGTGTGTGTGCGTGACATGGGGAAGGGCTTCTTCTGCTTCAAGGCAATGCAACAGCTATGATAGTAAAACTACGGTCGTAGCCCCTTCTTCCGAATTGCAAAGCCAGAATAGCTGCCCCCGAGAGCAAACTCGAACCATATGTCGATTTGGAGAATGGAAACACTACTGCCGACACGCCAGGGAACTCTCAAATGTCTTGACGAAAAGTTCCGTCTCCTACGACCTACTGTTTGTACGGAAGGCAGACTCACGGGTATGACAACGACAGCAAAGAGAGGACCTCCCTTTAAATCAAGATGGAATGACGTAATATGATGCAACTATATTATATTGCGCCCCTTCACGAAAAGAGAGCTGCAAACAATGGTATGCGGGCATGAATGGTCGCGGAAACTGCTGCAAGTACAACGAACCGGAGTTCTTTCAACCAAAGACAACATCGAAGAGCAGTAGTAGTCCGCACACACAAATGGATAGAGAGAGAGAGGGTGCGACTGGTGGTGCTTATTTGGACATCATCATCTTTACGAATTCTTCGTAGTTGATTTGACCATCTCCATCGATATCGGCCTCACGGATCATTTCGTCCACTTCTTCGTCGGTAAGCTTTTCACCAAGGTTAGTCATAATGTGACGAAGCTCGGCAGCAGAGATGAAACCATTTCCGTCCTTGTCGAAAACCTTGAAGGCTTCAAGGATCTCTTCTTCACTGTCCGTATCCTTCATCTTGCGGGCCATCATGGTCAGGAATTCAGGGAAATCAATGGTTCCACTCTGATCGGCATCGATCTATAGAAAGTCAGCAACAACAACAAAACGACAGTACCGTTAATCACGGACTGAAAAGGTGCAATTTCTCCCGTCGGACCGCCTGCATAACTCACCTCTTGGATCATATCCATAAGTTCGGCCTCCGTGGGATTTTGTCCCAGAGATCGCATGACGGTTCCCAATTCCTTGGTGGTGATCGTGCCTAGTGATATGAGAAAGACGGGAAGCCGTATGGCACGGTGAGTTCAGGATACAAAACCGAAACGAAGATGCACCCTTGCAAATCAAGACTAATGAAACGACTTAGGAGAAGATACAGAAGTGCACGAGGAGCAAGACCAAACAGTATGGATTGACATCGGACCTTCTTCACTGGATCAAGATGACTTCCGAGTAGTGCCAGTGGTACAATGCTGTTGTGACCGAAAGGCACGCACCACAATGACATGGGTCATTTTGGTGTCAGGATCGAGGAAACTCACCATCACCATCTTTATCGAACAGGGAGAAGGCCTCCTTGAATTCAGCAATTTGCTCTTCAGTAAGTTGATCAGCCATGGTGTCTATGTTCTATTCACACAGTAAAAATTGGTTATGGACTTGAAACAAACACGGGGGTGGTGGGGTCGTGGTGCGAAGGCGGACGAGATACCGGTAGGTCCATATGCTTCCTCCTCCTTTTTTCGAGAATCATCCTCCCCCACTCTTTGAAACGCTAGGGTCCGCAATTATATTGTCTTCATGCCCTTATATCCTTTACAGCTGACGAGCTCTCAGAGTTTCAAACGAAGGACCTCCTCAGAGTTCGTATGCCAGCTTGATGTTTTTTATTGGTACTGTGGGAGATACCCGCAGGTGACATGTGGAGTATCCGAGTTCTGGGGAGTGATGCGCTAGCGTGCGGGTCGCGCCACTCCGGAATTCTTTTCCAGCCGTTACGCTCACCAATGACTGAACGACTCCGTGGACTAAAAAAAGAAATCTTTAGCTGATGACCGTCGGTCATCTGGTCTTTTTTTCGAACGCTTCCCGAAGAAGATCGGCAGCACCTGGTGCAGCAGCAGCAGGTTTTGAATTGATGACGTGTCGTACTTGTAGAGATTTTCATGACGACGCGTGACATGGTTCCGTCGGCCCACACGAGTCCATCACGATTCGTGTCAAAGTTCTTTGTAAGATCTTTCAGATTCACAGAAGAAGCAAGACCAAAAGCCAACAGCGGCTCCTGTTCTATCGCCATGCTGCGACAATGGGCGAGCAATATCGATGGATATCATCGTCCCTCCAAATCATCGTCCCGTCTTGATGGAAGGCACCCAACTTTCTATCCATCCTGGTTCGTTCCGATGAAATCTTCCTGTGAAGGCAACCGCCGACATCAACCATCCGATCCACAACAGCACCAACAGGAACATGAACAACAGCATAACACCACTACCACCAAAAATCATCCTAATCATGATCATGTGATCTATGGACCCATTTCTCCTGATAATCCCTACAAGAATCAGATTGAAGAGATGCGTCGAGAATTGAATGAACCATGTCAAACATGCCTATACACAGGTGTCTCGGTGTGTATGGGCTTATCGTTATACTTTGCCAACCTAGCAATTGATGAGTCAACGCTGGTAAAGAATCGACGATTTCTATGGATATGTTCGGCAGGATCTGTCCTTGCAGGGACCTATCGATGGTATCTAGGATAACATCATTCGTGAGATCAGTCCCTTGACACTGAATTGGTTTCTTTTCCTCCTTCTCGGTCAGGCTGAGGATCATGACGAGAAAACAAAGCGGAAAAACCTGAAAAACGAAAGAGGAAGCCCCCGCGCCCACTACGCCTGTTTCAAACCATTCTTTTCTGGTTCAAGAAGTCGTTCCAAGACGTAGGGTGCCATCGTATTCAACTCTTCCAATACTTCTGCACGAGATATGCCTGGTTGTCCTTTCATCTCGATATAAAACTTGAATTTCGGTTCGGTACCGCTGGGTCGTAATTGGACGATACAACCGTTGGTAAATCCAAATGTCATCATTTCGGTCGGTGGTAATGTCGGTTTCGTATCGGCCTTCGAGGAATCATATCCCTCACCCTCCAGATCTCGGATATAATTCACTTCATATGGACTCAAGTCGATGGAATAGGTCTTATTCGATCGGATCCGTGTCATTATTTTCTCCACGACACCCATATCATCCATTCGGTAATATCCATTGTAACTTACAAACTCCCCATACGTATCGTATAAGCTTTGCATATGCTGTGTCAACGTCTTTCCGTCACGGTACATAGCCATTGCCATTTCACTAAAGACTGCCATCGCACTAATCCCATCCTTATCAAAAATGACATCTCCACAGGCAAAGCCAATCGCTTCCTCGTAGGCAAACAAATGTCGATAGCCATGTTCTTTACTTAGTTCGGAAGATCGTGAACCGATCCATTTGAATCCTGTCAATGTATCTTCAAAGTGAAAACCTTCCACACGAGCAATTTCCGCCAACATGGAAGACGAGACGGTTGAGGCACACATGGAAACCGGCTAAGGAATATGAATGATAACGGAGGAAGAAAAAAATTACGCGTATGGATGTGAGTTGAGGCGACCGTCTCATGGGCATGTCCCACAAATATTTCATCTTTCTAAAACTACTTACCATCCCACAATCTTTGCCAATTTGATTCCATATCCATGAACCGAGCATGACACCAATTTGATCACCATGGAAGACTGTCCAGATACCGGTCGTCCGATCTTTTTCGGCGACAGCCAATCGATCGGCATCTGGATCATTCGCCAAAACGATATCACATCCATTCTCTTCTGAAAATTGTTTGGCTAGATCTAATGCACCCTTTTCTTCTGGATTTGGAAATGGGACAGTGGGGAATTCAAAATTTGGTTCCTTCTGTAATGGAACAACTAAAAAATCAGGTAAATCAAATTCCTGAAAGACTCGTTTGGCAAAGGAATGTCCAATCCCATGCATCGCAGTGTAGGCAAATTTTGGAGGATCCATGATCCAATTTTGTTTCTTATCGATCGTCCCCTGTCCTGTCTTGAGACTACTTCCTCCTTTTGTCAGGGCTGTAAAGTAGGCATCTAACATGTCACGTGTCATTTGTGGATCACTCAAACCTAGACAAGGATCTGATGGATAGTTCTCACGACGTTCTTGAAGAAGTCTTCCATAGTCTGTCCATGGATTCAAATTCTGTAATATTTCTGTTGAAATTTCTTCATCCATAGGTGCACGAATCTGACATGCATCATTTGCGTAGACCTTATATCCATCATCCTGTTTTGGATTGTGAGATGCTGTGACCATAATTCCCGTTACGGCACCGACTCTTTGAACAACAAAGGGTACAAGGGGTGTCAAAACAAATCCATCTAGAAGGATACAATCCATCCCAGCTTCTTGAAAGACTAATGCCGTTAGGAGAGCAAATGAAAGAGATGATATCTGTAAATTGGGATTTTGTCGATGATCATATCCAACAACAGCAATGAGTCTTTTGTCTCCCGACGACGATGACGAATCAATATTACATCTCGCCAAACAGTATTTTGCCAATCCCTGTGCCGTTTGGACGACAGTTAAATCATTCATCCCTAAAGGTCCTGGACTCATCGATGATCGTAATCCAGCAGTCCCAAAACTGGTGCGTTTCGGAATACCACCCTCTCCCTCCTCCCCAAGAGGAAAAAGAGATTCCAGTTCGACCGACGCTTCCATGTTGGCATCGCCATTCTCACCGAGTGCTCGAGTTATGAGATCTGTAACGTACTTGGCCGTCACAGGGTTCGGATCATTCTTGGCCCATTGTTGGGCAAGTTCAATCGATTTCGTTGATACTCCCATCTTTCTCTCTCTCTCTGTTTTTTCGGGTGGAATTTATGGGAGCTTGCGAAGAAGGCGAAGAAACGAAATGTGAGTGAGGAAGACTATATCTTCCAACATTACAGTACGCATACGCATTGGATTGTCATCGAACTTGGGAGACTTCGGATCCCTTCATGACGAACGTCACAGGAAGGAATCTGCAGTCGTGAACAGCCCCCTTTTTGTAATCCCTCATAGAATTCTAAACCGTTTGCGAAATTCAATATTTAAGGGGGGTTTCAATTCCTATTCAAGAACGTCAATACGATCGTTCCGACTCAAATGAACTAGCAGACCAAAAACCCGTACATACCGTAATTGACCCGAGAGAACAGTCCCAGTTGCACACATACGAAAAGTGAAGAGAGAGATATCATACTAGGTACCGTAACACCGGTATGAATCTGTTTCGACGATTACGTGACCATATGCTTCAGAGTCCCGTTCGTTTTCCGATCGGCCAATCAAACGACGAAATTGGCGAGGAAAGAACTCAGGCATATCTGAGGTACGCGAGGTGCCGCGTGTGTCCTATTAGCCTACTATTTATTCACTATTATTGGATCCAAAAGTCTCCCGTTGTGACTCCTGTGTCGATGACTTCGCGGTTCGGGGGGGATGCTGCGGAAGAGAAGACACGATCCACCTTGCGTGATGGAATTTTGACGGTGCTTTTCGACAAGCCTCGCTCTCTCTTTACGCTCTCACGCCTTTTCTGTCGCCCTCTCCTCGCACATACACCTCACCTGTACACATCCTACCCATCTTTACCACTTAAAAAAAAACGAAATGGATGATCGAGATCTTTCCGAAGATGAAGTTGCGGACCTCAAGGAGGCTTTTGCCATGTTCGATATTAACGGCGATGGTACGTTTCCAAGGTCATTTGCCGTCAACAAGGCGAAGATTCGTCCTTGGTTTTCATAGTTGCTCCGGGGGGAGTTGACTGTGAATATTCGATTTCATGACAGTTTGGGAAGAGGGAGACTCTCGCGGAGGGACATGGCTGTTTGAACACAGCAGGTTGGCTGTAGAAGTTTTGCTTGAGAGCTTCATATCTCCAAAGTCATCATGGTATGGACCTTTCTGCTCACCCATCGTTTTTTGTTCGTGTTTTACGATGTATATCGTGATATCAAAACAAAACAAAACACAAAATCATACATCAAAACAAAACAAAACAAAACAAAACACAAAATCATATATAGGTACCATCGAACTTCATGAACTTCAACAGGTCATGCGAAAGTTGGGACAAAATCCGACAGAGGCAGAATTGATTGAAATGATTCAATCGGTTGATGATAATGGTGATCACGAGATTGATTTTGAAGAATTCTTACTCCTTATGAAGCATCGGATTGGGGAACGTGATCCTGAAAAGGAATTGCGAGATGCCTTTTCTGTCTTCGATACAGATGGTAGTGGTTCCATTGATCGGAAAGAGTTGAAACGATTGATGAAGAAATTAGGTCAAGCCCTTACTGAGGCAGAACTCGATGCGATGATGGATGAGGTCGATCTAAATGGTGATGGTGTAATTTCCTTTGAGGAATTCAAGACGATGATGGTACGTTTTGTTTTTGGGGTGCGCGATCCATGTGGCTGTTAGTTGTATTTTATTGGTTGTTACTGTTTCCGATTTGTCTGCAAGGCACTGAAATCATACACTCATCACAATTTTCGCACACGTTTTTTTTCTCGTTCTTTCTATGGTCGTCGTTGCAATTCTCTCTACTGTATCTCAAAGACTTCGTAAGGAAAACTAGTAGATCATTCTTGTGGGATGTCGTGTTTCCCGTTCTTCCGTGACTTTTTCTACCACCTATGTTAAATTAGGGCTGAACTTTTTTATGCAACCAAAAACCGAAATCGTACGAGTTTCCTTTTTTCAATGCAGGATCACATGATTAGACCCCCTCAGTGTGTTTGCCCCTACCCAAAGACGAGCCGTGGTAGTACGATAGCGTCGGTAATACTAGACTTGGGTTTTATTTCCCCCCCGAACGGAGACGATACGCTAATGCATATTCGGGCAGGCTGGCTGGCCCCTGACTTTATCCAACTATGGCTGCACTCACATACCAAAAAACAGTCCAACGAATTCAAAAAGGCTTTAGGAAATGACACTATACTATATGTCCACCATATGGGAAAAAAAGGGATTGAGTCTTGATGGGGTTTCATAAACCCGTCACTCACTATCGGAGGAACCATATCCTGCTAACATGTCCTCCAGAAGATGGTTCTTCTTGGAAGCAACAACGACCCTCGGTGTGGTGGTGGTGGGAGCCGGTAGTACGAGTAGTCGTTGTGAAGAATCTATCTTCGATTGTACGTGATTCGTTGTTCTGACGATACCTGTACGATGATGGACAGAAACCTGAACTGTTTGCTTTTTTGGCTTACCCGAATTGGATGGTCGTGAGATACTGGACTCCTCCTCCTTTCCCGTAATGTGATCTACGTCCAGAAGGCTTGACTTATTCTGGGTAGAATGCACCGTATCGGGTGCGACGGGTACTACAGAGGTAGATCGTTTTCTCTTCTTTTGACTTTTCTTCTTCGTCTTGTCTTGAAAGATGGATGATGTTCGGACCTTACCCAAATGTTTTTGTTCTGTATCCTGTGCCTTTCCATATACGGTGGATTTCGCTTCGATTTGATCCTCTATGGATGTATTTAACCATTCCATCCCATCTCTCCATCCAATTTTAGATACTTCTTGTTGTTTGATACGATTCTTTTTTCGATCAATCCGAAAAGTTTTCCGTATAGATGCATTCCAATCTGCATCTTCCAATGTCGTCTTTGTATTTAATAATTGAATTCCCTGTAATCGTTCCATTTCTGTCTTCTTCGTCCGTTCATTTTGGAGGATTGATTCTAATCCACTTAAGTTTGTGACGATTCCATCATGATTCGATGTTCGAAGGTGGACATTATCTATCATCTCCTCTTGTCCTGCCTGTATTGTAACACCCTCTATGTAATCAAATCCACGTTCCTTTGGATTTGTACGTATCTTCCAGGGATGTTGACATTTCCGACAGGAAAGTTGAAATTCCCATATGGGTGTTGTAAAGTAAGTTTCCTCTGTCTTTACTTTTTGTGCATTGAATCTTGTCCCCCTTGCAATGGATTCATGACAATTTGTACAAATACTCTTATAGGGTAATTCAAATCGTGCAATCCCCTTTTGTAAGAATTGATTATGTCCCTTTGATCCTACAAATTGATTCCGACTCTTATGTTTATATTGACCCGATTCAAAATATTCTGGGGGGACATAATATCCATCCGCCTGTGTAGCGGCTAATGACGACATGATTTATACCTCCTTTTATCGGTGCAAACAAAAGGATCCCTCCCTACTGTACAGCCATATCGCTAAAGTGTCGGGATGGAGAAGAAGAGTTATCATGGAAATGGAAATCGAATGCGGGTTGGTGGTACTGTAGCTGCCAGAACGACGTCGTGTGCGTTTCACGAATCATGAATCGATCCGTACACGTTCGTATCCCGGATGGATGACAGACAGACGACCACCAACCCCAAGAATCTTCTTGCCGATCGTCTTTTACAGTGTTTTTACACCCTGTCTTCTTGTCACGATCATCCTCATTGACCGTAGACCTCCAGAGCCTTTTTTTTTTAATCCACCCCATGACGTTGACCATGAATGCCATTTCTTTATCGCCAAAGAAATCATCATAAAGGATAGAGAGAGGGAAGACAAAAAACAAAACCCGAAAAGATGGAAGAAAATGAGTCATCACAGCGAAGAACAAATCCGATCTCATTAGAGGAACTTCTCATTCAGATCCATCATCCAACACCAACCACGACGACGACGACCACGACCGAGGATGATCCATCCAATCAACGTCTTCAGAATATCAGTGCAGAAGAATCATTGTCTCATATTCCATGGACCATTCAACAATCGGTACAGTTGTTGTCAGACACAATAACAACACCACCGACAACAACAACATCGACGACGTCATCTGGTGAGCAACCTGTAGCATCCACCTCGTCATCATCCTCGTCGCATCGGAAATTCCCATCGATATCCTATTTAGATTTACGTCGTCATCAGAATCGTACATGGGCTGATAAGTGTCTTCGGAAGGGGAATGATCAATATTATGTCAATCCAGAACAGGCAGAAAAATTCTATCAAGAGGGATTGGAGCTAGTACCTGATCATATTGAATTATTAATCGCTCAAGCTAAGGTATGGTACGTTCGTCGTCGTCGACCGACGGCCGCCAAACGACAACTACAAGAAGTCATCCAACTAGATCAGACTCATCAGGGAGCGAAGGACTTATTACGTCTAATGGAACGTCATGAGGCAGCCCAAAAGGGAGATGGTGGTGGAGGTGTCACAGCATCACGACCACAACCACTACCAACACTCACTTCCCATAGTCGTGCATCATCAGCCTATCAAGATGTCTTGATGGAAAGGAATTTAGCCATGGAGATGACAACCACCGAAACCATCCAAGAGACAGATGATCAGTCTACTTCTTCCGACTCTTCGTCTCGTCAAAGATCTCGACGACACAAGAAGAAGGACAAGAAGAAGAAGAAGAAGAAAAGCAAAAAAGGTCACCGTCGGAAAACGAAGAAAAAGGACAAGAAGAAGAAGAAAGAGGGACGGAAAAGGAGGAGACGTCATTATTCCTCCTCCTCACCTTCTTTTTCCCCAGATCAATCCACCGTCGGAACCTCGGTAGGAGGAAGTGATTTGTCGGATAACCAAGACGACAACCACGGAGAAAAAATTGAAAAAGTCGCTGAGCCAAAAGGAGGACGACGACGACGACGAAAACGGCATGATTCCGAAGCTTCATCTCCTGTCGATGATGATGTGGTGGCGGAGTCTCCAAAGATGACCTTGGACAAGGACAAAGAATCGTACCGGAGCGACCAATCGTATCAAAGAGACGACGATGATGAATCGATTAGCATTGATAGCAAGAATTCTCAACGTCGAGACAAGAAACGGAAAAGATCATATCAGGCCAAATCAAAACAGACACGGAAACAGCAGAAAAGTGAAACACTCGGGAGTGACTCTTCGCTGGAACCCAATCCATGATGACCCACCGTACGAGATGCATTTCCCTCCCCCATTCATTTTGAATAGAACCATCAATACAATTGACCATTCTGTTCTCGACACATTGCAAGACGGAATTCGATTCGTTTTCGGATTGGTTCTGGAAAACCATCCTTACCCTTCTCATCATAGGTATGGATCGCTGGGACACTCATGACGACAACATTATCCGCCGTCGCTGGTTTTGTCATATCCCATCGGACGAGTTCTAATGTGGTACCTAATCGGGCACCGGTAACGGCACAACAGTTTCTCCACACACCCATGATATATTCGACATCATCCATATCAATTTCGAGTGCTCCCCGAAATGTATTTTCATGGACGGGGATCTTGCCCTTCCTTATATCGTCTTCTCGATTCTTGAAATGTTGAAGTTTCTTGTGTCGGACCGTCTTCCCCAGTCGTTCTCCCGTCACTGGTTGAAGAATCGGTTTCTGACCCAATTCACATAGTGCCATGGATGCCAATGACTGTCCCATAATCGCTGGTAATGGTCCTAAGACTGGCAAAACTCGAATTCTCATCCCATCGACTGCACCAAATTGATTCTTATCACTTTGTTGTTTCTGCTCTTCTGTTAAGTCAGCCAATTTAGCGACAGTCTTTTCAGAACTGTAAATGATAGTCAACTGATCCATATCATCCATATAGGAATCATCCGGTATGGCTGGATTGTTAGTCGTGACCCGTTTCATCGTCTGTCGTAATTTACTCGCGAGGGGATCCTTCGCCGCCGTCCGTAAGTCTGAAATATGTAATCTTGTAAAGTCAGATTTCCCCCCCGCCCCCATGCAGGACAAGACACGGATTTTCTTTCCTATACAATAGGAGAGTAGAGAAGCTTTCGTAGGTACATCATCGATACAATCTATGACGATATCCCAATGACCCTGAAGTAATGTCGGACCAGAATCGGTAGTATACATTTCGACTAGAGCGTCGACATTGATAACACCTAAGGTCTTCATAAAATTTTCGACACAGATGACTTTGGGAATACCAACATCCTTTAAGGTAGCACAGGCATGTCGATTCAAACTGGATAAAGTCACTTGATCAAAATCAATTAAACGAAGGGATTCGACACCTCCTCGTGCCAACATGATTGCCGTATGTGATCCAACACCACCTAATCCTACCACACAGACACGACTACCTCGAATATGTTGAAGACCATCCTCACCAAAGTATAATGCATGACGAGATAATTGTTCCTCCCGTAATTCATCGGGAATGTAAGATGGTGATTTGCTATTCTTCTTCGGCTTGTTGTCGTTGTTATTGTTGTTGTTGTTGTCGGCCTTTTTGGTTGGTGACTGTCGGAGACGATCTTGTATCAGAAACCAAGCAGCCGTCACACTGGTACCAATCAGGATCCCAGTCAACAAACTACTTTGAGAGGTTGGAATCATTGTTCATTTACACCAATCGGCACGGTAGAGTAGTTCCGTAATGTTGATAACTGAAACACCGAAATAATAAGAGGATCGGAACGATCGGTGATGGACAAGTCAACCACATAAATTTGCTCCTCTACGGTTGGTGGTTGGCCCCCGATTCTTTTCCCCCGGATTCATCTTCCCTGACAACGGATGGACGAAAATGACCCCTCATGTGACGTCAGCACTATCCTTCCTTTGACCAGACAAGAGTCGCCAAGGGCGGTTCGCGCCTGATGCTTGGACGGTTGGTCGATATGTGAGACTTTTTCCTGCACCCCAAGTTTACGGCGCGGGTGACAGCAATTCGATTTTTCCAAGAATGAAACAACTCGGTGTAGTAGCGTCTCTCATTTCGCACCTTGTCGTCGTCTCGACTGTTGCCCAAGAGATCGGGACGACGACTACGGCAACAGGTACTGGATTCGACGAGGAAGGTTGTGCCTGTCGCTTCGATGGGAAAGACCCAGACGATTGTATCTTATGGGGATCCTTGAATGGAGACCTCAAGGCATGGCCATATGCCGATCAAACTTGTTTGGATGCATATGATATTGTTGTTGTTCCTCCAGATGCATCCGTTATATGTGCATTTGCGAGTTCGTTCGTTCTTGGGCTTAGGGATTTGGAATCCACCAGCTATCTGAGGATCAAGTTAGCTTTAGGTGTCATCTACGGCGGATTTTGGGAAGAATCGCCGACCGATCCAGATATCATTGTCCTCAAGGATTCGATTACGATAGATGGGACGACCTATGATTGTGTAACATCAGAAAGTGATTGTTACAATGCCATAACACATTACTTTGAATCAGATCCTAATGGGATGCAGGAGATGGAAACTATTTGTACACAATTAGAAAAGGGTGAACTTTTGGCGCGCGAATTCGAACAAGCGACATTGCGGGTACGGATATGTAATGAAGATCGTGAGGGGGTGGATGTCGTCCCGGAATGTTCTAAGATGGCCCTCAAGATGGAATCGGATTTAGAAGCCCTAAAGGATACCATGGATTGTGGTGGATTCGCAACAGGAATTGGTGGACGTATCCCACCCGATTGTCAAGGAGGTGGTGGTGAAGGAGACGATTCGGGCTCTTCGTTGTTTTACTCTTCCTGTTCCGATATGGGATTGTTGACGATGTTGATTATGGGAGCCACGAGCTGGACACTCTGGCAGGATTTGTGTGGACTGAGCTACGGCCGATTCGTGTTGTCGTCTCCCCAATCTTCACAAAGTGAGGTAGATTTACACCGTCACAGTTAGGAAAAGTGCCCCTGCTTTACTTAATGAAAAAGTGTGTCTATATGTTCTATCTCTAGTGGATGGACCGTGTCTTACACACAGGCATTTTGTCGAGCGAGGCATGCTTTGGTGCTCGCAGGTAGTGTATATCCGCGATATGATTCAGCTATTTAGGAGTTTGGTTTCCGTTTATATAAGCTCCGCGCTTTCCCGTACAGTACGTGAACCGAAACGAAAAAACATCGTGCATTTCCGTTTCCTGTAATCCCGGTTCGCTCCGTTTGATGCAGGATATTTTCATTTTCAGATGTCAAGCTACCGGTAGGACGATTGGTACCGACAAGGTACACACAACGCCCTTTTTCGAGAATGAAACAATCCGTTGTAGTAGCTTCTCTTATTTGGCACTTTGTTGTCGTCTCGACTGTTGCCCAAGAGAACGGCACGACGACGACAACAGATACTGGATTTGACCAGGAGGGTTGTCCTTGTCTCTTCGATGGGAAAGATCCAGATGATTGTATCGTGTGGGGGGCCTTGAAGGGTGAACTCAAGGCATGGCCATTGGCCGATCAAGCTTGTTTGGATGCATATGAAATTAAAATTGAACCTCCAGATGCAACCCTTATCTGTGGATCTGCGAATTCGTTTGTTCTTGGACTTAAGAACATCGAATCCTCCCAATTTGAGACACTCAAGTTTGGTTTAGGTATACCCTATGGTGGATTTTGGGAAGAATCGCCGACCAATCCAGATATCCCTGTCCTGAAGGATTCGATTACGATTGATGGGACGACCTACGATTGTACTGTATCGGAAAGTGATTGTTACAATGCTATGGTCCCCTACTTTGAATCGAATCCGGATGGGATGGCAGAATTGGAAACAGTTTGTACACAATTAAAGAATGGTGAATTTGTGGCACGTGAATTAGAACAATCGACATTACGGGTACGGATTTGTAATGAAGATCGTGAGGGGACGGTTATCGCCCCAGATTGTTCGATGATGGCTCTTATGATGGAATCCGATTTACAAACCCATAGTACTATGAATTGTGGTGGATTCGGAATGGGACCGGGTGGTCTTGATCCACCCACCGAATGTGAAGGAGGAGGAGGAGGAGGTGGTGATGGTGGTGATGGAGACGATTCGGGTTCTTTTTCCTACTCCGACATGAGGTTCTTCATCGTCATGATTCTCGGAGCCATGTGCTGGATGTTCTAATGGGATCCTATTGGATGTTGATCGTAAAGAGTATCCGTAGCAAAAAACGACGTATTCTCCTACTTCCTGTTAGTAATAACCGAAACATAAAATCATACTATGATCGGACAATCATGTTCTATCCTTCTAAGTTCTTCTATATTTAGTCGTATGGAGGTATCGATGATAATGAGAGAACAAGCCTCATTATATCGAATGGGGAGTGTGAGAATCTCATC
>Ga0194115_10003390_pt1 | contig 17980 bp, 24 predicted proteins | sample TA2MahsurfametaG_3_FD_148656 | JGI IMG/M metagenome (GOLD analysis project Ga0194115, IMG submission 148656) | Freshwater microbial communities from Lake Tanganyika, Tanzania - TA2015002 Mahale S4 surface | ecosystem: Environmental > Aquatic > Freshwater > Lake | place: Tanzania: Lake... | reverse complement strand
TAGTGTGCCAACATCCGCAACTCCAGCGATGCAGCATCGACACCAACCAATTTATAACCCTCTGACACCGTGAACAACTCTCTGCACTCAGCACCATACTCTGAGCCTACCGATGGCACCTGAGCCATATTAGGACTGTGGTGAGTCATCCGTCCCGTGACTGCTCCGTTGGTGATGACCTTACCATGAACCCTGTGCTCGTCAGATACACTTTCAATCCAGGATTCAACCATAGCCACCCTTTTCTGAATGAGTAAGTATTCAGCAATGGCTTTTGCTTCTGGTATATCAACTCCTGCAAGAGTAGATTCATCGACTATCACTTGACCTTTCTCTGTGTGCTTCTTCGGTTGCCAGCCTTTTTCGATGAGGCGCTTGGCGATTTGCTGCCTTGAGCCTGGGTTAAAGACTTCGACATGATCCTTGAGTCTCTTTCCTGTTTTTTCACTAACTCGCTCGGTAACGATTGCCGGAAAGATGCCATGTAAGGATGCCTCAATTGAAGCCATCTTATCTTTAAGGCTTGCCAAAAGCACCATACCTTTAGGCAGATCGAATCTAAAACCTCTGCGCTCTTGTCTTGCAATGATGATTGCGACTTGGTGCTCAAGTTCGATGCTTTCTTCTGAGAAACCATATTGCTCTTGCTCCTTTAATAACGCATTGTACACTTTTTCCAACACTTCGACATCACGGATGCAGTATTCTTCCATCTCTGCTGTGTAACCAGCATCGAAGTCTTGGAAGTCAATCTTTTCTGTTCCCAGTCTTGTTCCCCATGCTGCGAGGCTGTGACCGTTTTCTCGGCTTGGACTCATCAGCCTTGACATGACTAGGGTATCTACGCACATCGATGCTTTGATCTTCGTATTCCATAGCCTGTTCAAGATCGGGTAATCGAAGAAGATTCCGTTGTGTGCCACCAGTAGCGGATTGTCCTCTAATACTTTTAATAAAGTGTCGGCCTTGCGATGACATTCAACTGCTCCGCTTCTTTGATCCTTTGTTACGCACAACCAAATCTGGTTTGCTTTCAGGTTCGTTTCTATGTCCAGGAATACTACCCGCCTCTGACCATCGGTTTTCATCTTCTGCCTTTTTCAGAATAGTACCGTCATCCATCAGTACATACATCGTCATTACACCACTCTTGTTGAGCACTGTCGAGACACTAACGGGGTTCAAGTTCTTTCTCCACGAGTCGAGCAAACTGAATAATCTTCTTGTCGCCAGAGATGGCATAGCCAGCAACAAAGACCTTTGATGCGCCAGTTTCCTTTGCCAACTCAAGGATGCGCTCATCTGTCAGCCCAGTCGGCTCCATTTGTACATCATAGGGGACACCACTAACCTTCGGCATAAGACCTCCACAAAGCAAAGATAATAACAAATAAAAGAAATAGAACGAAGATGACTGCACTTTGTGCGTGCAGATGTACTAATTGCTCAACCCAATAAGTTTTCATGTGCTCACCTTAGCAGCAAGATAGAGTCCAACATTCCCGATTGAATAACCAATAAAAGCAATACCGAGGCCAATGTTACCACGCCAAAGTAGATCAGCAGCCACCACCGCATAAACAACTCCTATGATCGCTATGAGCGTAGCACTCATGCGGCCTTTTTCAGTGTTTCGATAGACTTCTCAAGTGTCTTGACAACTAGGTCACGCTGTTGCTCATACAGTTTGTCAAAGCCTTTTGAGGAAGACCGAATATCAATAAACTCTTTGATGATGTCTTTCATCGAAAACTTCTGATTGATGATTGGGTCATCGCCGTTGCCTAAAAAGATTGAACACTCTAAGTAACCATCGTCATCAAAGCCGATGTAGTTATCCAATTTTAGTTTCACTTCCGACTGTTTCATAAAACTCTCCAATAGTGATTAAGGTTTTTCTTGCTTGCTCTCTTACTTCCTGATTGACTGCCCATCCAAAATATTCTGGATGCAACAGTTCTCTCAGAAACCGTACACAGGCATTGACTCGTGCTTCCTCATCGTCACGCTGCTCTGTCAAAATCCTGACTTCTTCGTGCAATCGATCAATCTCTTTGTCTTTCTCTTCTAAGTAGACATTGACCTTTGCTGATGACCAATTCTCTATCATTTTAATCCTCTAATGATTGATGCCACAAATGCGATTATACCAATTATTACTGGAGATGTCATGTGTTCTTCTCCTTTAATTTGACTTGGCGTAGTGCTTCTATTGCTGGAGTCTTTGCTGCCCATTTCCCTAAGTTTGCTTCCAAAGCCTCTAACGCTATCTCTGCTGCCTTGCGTAGATCTCTTAATTCGCCTTCATAGGCTTCTATTTCAAGGTTCATAGCGATTCCTCATTAATCTCTGTCATACGGCCAGTGTATTTGTCATAGAGCACGGCACAGGCTTTACCAGTCTCGCCACTGTAACGATTCTTGATAACTCTGACCCTGGTTGTGTTTCGCTCAATTGGGTCTTCATGTTGCGCTGCTCTTTCTAATCCTAACACCATATCTGCCAATTGTCCAATGCTACCAGATCCTCGCAATTGATTCAAGGATGTCACTGCACCTTCCTCGTGGCCTTTGCCATCAGGTCTGCGTAGGTGTGACACAACAAAGAGGGACACACCAGTCTCTTGCACGATCATTCGTAACTTAGTCATGATCTCGTCTAAGGCCTTTCGTTCATCGTTGTGTCCTTGATCGGATACTACTATCGACACATGGTCTAAGAGAATATAACGGCAATCAAGCCCACGAGCAAAGTAGCGAACCCGATTGATAATGTTATCGATAGCAGTGCTACCAAAACAATCATAAAAATAGAGTCGATTAGATCCGAGTGTTTTGTCGAATGCCTCTTTTTTGTCTCTATCATCTGCTTCCACCTCCGATAAATGTAATGGTTTGTTGATCGCCAGCGACATCAGCGACAGTGCTGTGCGCTTTACTGACTCTTCCAAAAACATGATCCCAATGTTATCGTTGGTTTCACACAACAACTGCCAGATGATCTCTCGCATAAACTGTGACTTGCCTAATCCAGAGCCAGCAGTGACCACAACCATCTCTTGCTGCCTGATGCCGCCAGTCATGCCATTAAGGCCGACATAGGGATAGTGTGCCTGTGCCTTCGGTAGCGGCTGCATGACCAATTCCAGCAGGTCTGAGCCAGCGATGATGCCATCAGGCACATACTGCTCTGCTGCCCACCACGCCTTAACAAAGTCTGCACCTTTACTGTCTTTCAGGTAATCACAGGCATCTTTGTAGGTGTCACTAAACTTGACGATCTTGACCTTACTACCAAATAACTCTGCCACCTCATCGGCGGCTTGTCTGCCAGGTTCATCAGAATCAAAGGCTAACACAATAGTCTCAAAACTGTCAAGCCATTCATATTGCGCCTGACAGTCTTTGAAGGCACTCTGAGCACCATTTTTGATGGACACCACTGGATACTTAGAACCCATCATCTGATACGCAGCCAGTGCATCTAACTCGCCTTCGACAACAGTGACATAGCGGCCACCTTTGTTCCACATCGCTTGTCCGAATAGTAAAGCGTCTTTGATGTTGCCTTGACTACGGAAATGTTTATCAGGGACAGATCTAATCTTATAGGCCATTTCTGTGCCTTTGGCATCAGTAAACGGATAATAGTGCTCGATGCCTGTCTGCATCACTCCATAGGCCTCGCAAGTGGCTTTAGTGATGCCTCTCTCAGGTATGCTGCCAAAATAGGCGCTAATGGGTCTAATTTGGCCTGTAACGGCTTTGTTGGTCATAGGTAATACCTTACCCCTTCCTGAGTCTACAAACGGCTCTGAAGCCTTATAATAGGTTTTACAGTTAAAGCAATAGCCGGAGCCATCAGAGTAGACGGCTTTGGCGTCACTGCTGCCGCAGGCCTCGCAGGCCTCGTGTTTGACAAACTTACTCTGTGTCTGCATTGAGCACCTCGTTTGCGACACTGTTGGCCTCTTCAGTGTCCTTTACTTGACTAAAATGATCAAGCATCGCCAGCAATTGAAATGCTTGCCTGCGTTCAGGCCCAATTCTTAGGACACAATCCAAGACATCTGACACCATAGTCTCAGTGTCCACATTATAACTGACTAGCAATTCAGCAATATCATGGACTGTTGAAAAATACATTTGTTCAGTTTCCCACGGCTGCATGATTAAGACCTACCTTTCAATATTGGACAATAGCATAAAAGAAATAATTATAAATATAAATCATTAGCATCATTAGCACTATAGAGTAATATTATTAATATTAGCAAGAATCGTGCCAGCCTCGTCAGCGATCATAGTAGCGATCATTATGTGCATCAGAAGCGAATGGGTCATCAGAGTCCTTTTCAGCCTTGCCAAGGGCTTCGCTGATGTCGTCTAGGTCAGACATCAGGTTTATGTTACCGATGGCAACACAGTCGGTTTTAATCGTTCCTAGACACCATTTGCATAATGACACATATTCTCTGCTAAAGACACTGCGGACAGTGCTCTCATAGTCGGTCAATACTTCATTACAAGCAGCGCATCTCATTAGTGTGTCCCCTTTATCCTTGTTTTTCTTTTGTCTGTGTCTCCCTGCTCCGCTGCGTTGTGCGTGTTTTGCCACAAAGTTTCTCATCTGTCCCTCTTATGGTTAGATTGTCCAATGCAGCAAGACTTTCACCAAAGTCTACTTTCTGCTCTGATGGCGGCACAAATCCAAATTTGCGCCATGTTTTCATTACATCGGTCTTGCAGGATTCAATGTATTCTTTTTCAGGGTTATCAAGTAACCAAGCCATTTTCTTTCTCACTTTCTTTTCTGAGCACTTCACATACGAATTCGACAATAGCATCATCGTTGCCATACCAATTCCCCATATCGCTGATGTCGAGTTTAGCGTCAGCAATATCTAGGATCTCGTCTACTGTTAGCATCATTTCTGCACCCCTGTTTCATGTAGTTTATCGTGCTCAGTGCGTAATTCGACTAAACGCTTGCGGATATAGTCCCAAGGCACTGCGACACGCTGCTTATCGCAGCCTTTCACGATGTCACTGAGGCCCAAATAAGACCCCAATAATGCGTTTTCTTGCCAGTGTAGATCGTTCATGCTTTGTTGCCTTTCCTCTTAGTGATTGAAAGTTTACACGCTCTGAGACTAGCAAACCATCGCCCAAAGCACCAACATTTGCCGGTGTGCTCGCACTGCTCGATTAAGACCCCGCCATAGGTCATCAAGCGCATTCTAATTCCCTTTCTAGGTCTTCCATAAAATCATTGGACATATAACACACCCATGAACCGTTTTGCCAATTGAACCATAATTTTATAGTGGTATCTTTCAATTCAAAAATCAATTGCTTTCCAAATTGATACCATCATGGACTAATGGTTTCATTTTATACACCCTGTCCGAATTAAAAATGCTTCGTGGTCTGCTAGCAATTCTGCTTTGGTTTTATACCAGGGTCCGACATGGGAGAAACCCCCGTCTGAAGTGTCAAAATGTCCCCATACTTTGACATTCTTTTTTAGTGTCACATTGTAGCCTTCAACTTTATGAATGACAATGCCTGTTTGGTCCGTGTATCTTGTTTCCATTTTAGTATCCTCACTTAATGTTCCAAGGTTTCATAATTTGCACAACAGCGCCCAAAGCCAGCAGCAAGCCAGCAATTTGAAAAGCAAGCCAGTAGTCCATGATTAAAACTCCCATTTTGAGGCCAATATTAGCCCCATAGTGCCCCTACTAAAGAGGCACTATAGGATAACACTAGCAAGACTATTTGACAGCCTTAATAAGGCCGTTTTCCATTGTCACATTGGCAAAAAACTCTCGGCCTAAGCCAGTGATGTGCGGCCTATTTGCGCCAGTGAGTACACCATTCTCCCGATACTCTGGCCCGAATAGACTCGTTTCAATGTAACGCAGTGGTTTACCAATTGATTCTTTTAAAACTTTTTTACTTGGATATTCAAAGACTAACATTTTATGACCTTTCAGGGTTAGTGTTGCAAATAAGAGACATTCTTAATATCACGATTCCAGCAGGCACGACAGTCTAGACACTTGTTGCCTTGCTTTGATGCAGGGCAGGCAAAGCCCTCAGGCGCTGCGGCATTGTGGACCGTGCTAGTGTTGTCATAGCCTGTAGGCGCTGCAGAATCCACCATTGCAGCAGAGACACGGACAACAAGGTTAGACGGAAATGCACCAAAGGCACGAAAATAAGAATTTACAAGTGCCTTTTCCCTTGTGGGTAACCAAAACGACACGGCAGGCAGTGCTTCAGCAATTTTTACGATATTGATCAAATGTTGCAAGTGTTGCAAGTCTCCGCTATCGTGCCATCTAAAATAGGTCTCGCCACTGTTTGCGATAAGATAAACCATTGCATCAGCCCACTGCGGATCTTCAATGCCTGCTCTTCGCTTTTCGTGCGCTGCCTTTACTGACGGGTAAGCGTAATTGGCCTTCAGTGCATAGCAGTTTTCGCAAGTGCTGCCTTTAACTTTGGCAAGGGCTGCGCCTATCTTGCACAATGTAGCGGAAATGCCGTAAGACAACCCCGGCATTTTAGACGGCTTGCCTAGACTGCCTGTGATCTTGATTGCTGCTGCTTTGCTCTTGATCGGCATTGATAATGCAATGGTGCTCATGGTGTAGTCCTTTGGTTGTGTTTGCCTAAGACTGTCTCTCGACAGTTTCGCCGATTCACGGCTCGTCAGTTAGGCTAAATCCATCCGAGGCCTAAACTTATCGGAGTCAATTCCGCAAGTGTAGCCCACTCTTGCAAGTCCTTGGGAAGTTTTTTCTTGGCCTTTATTGCCTGTTGCTCGTTGGCAAAGTCAAAACAGTTTCCCAAAATCTTGGCCGCTGCTGCCTGCTTTTGTTTGCGGAGGTCCCGATACTCGGGCCAAGACATCGAGGCCAACAGTGCCTCGTTTTTGATGCGAATAGCCCAATATGGCTTACCTACTTTGATGCTCATACTGTCCTGCCTTTCTTTGGTTTAACTACGGGTGACTATCATTAAAACGATGATGACGGCTGCTGAGACTAATCTTAACAGGTCTGCGGTTAATACATCCATTTAAGACTCCTTGGTTAGTGTTAAAAATCTGGCCTTTATACCTATATATGTGAGAGAATCATACCAGAAAAATCCTGGGGTTATTTAAGTGCTTGATTTTATTGACTTGGTGCTATGCAATATAGTCGATAGGGAAAACCCTTAGAGACAGCCACAAGCCATTGTGCGGAAATACAACATTGGTGCGCTGCAATATGGCACAGGTTTTGCTACTGTTGCGTAAATACAACACAAACAGACTGTGGTATAAAAACAACACTGCACTACTTTGGTGCATAGAATCAATGGTGCACTGCTTTGGTGCAGAAAATCAATGGTGCACTATAGTGGTGCATCACTGACATATATGTTGCGCCGATACAACACTGTCTCTTGTATACAACACTGTATCCAAAATACAACACTGTTGCGCCAATACAACACTGTCAGCGATAGTGAGCACTAACTAACATAGATGGGGGGGATGGGGTTGTGGCAATGCTGTGATATTGTTGGATCACCACCGATACAAAAAAGAGCAAAATAGGCTTTATTGCAAACAGATTCGCAATAAGCAATAATGTCAATAAAATCAATGCTTTACAGTCAAGTGTAATGACTGCGCTGTTTGTCAAGGAAATCAGGATTGGAATCTGTGCACTGCGAAGGTCAGAGTAGTGGGCAACACTGAGTAAAATTACTCACTGTATTGATCAATTCTGTGCACTAAGGAAAAGAAATAACTTGACAAATTAGCAAAAATGTGCTATAATCACCTCTATATTGCAAGCATAAGCAATAATCGCACAATAATTAAAAATAAATTTTATACTTCTCGTTAGCGTTATCAGTAGCGCCAGACGATATTGTAGAAAGAACTCAAAATTGGAAATAAAAGACCAAGATTCTGTGCTTGTGTCTTCTTCCGTGGATTCGCCTTCTTTGTCTACACAGGTCAGTGTTCCTGTGTTACCTAAGAATCCCAGAGGCGCTGGTCGTCCTAAAAAGACTGCAATAGCGGCTAAGAAGAAACGAGAATTGCGTGGTAGACCTCCTGGTGAGGCAGCAAGGATACGAGAGTTCCATGCTCGCTTACTTACCACCAAAGGCGACCACATCATTGAAACTATTATCAAGAAAGCCTTAGATCCTGCCGATAAGGATCAGGCAGCGATGTTGAAGATGTGTGCCGATAGGTTATTACCGTTGTCTTATTTTGAAAAGGACAAGACAGGCGGTAAAGCAGGCATCACTATTAATATATCTGGGATTTCAGATACGAAGATAGAATCTGATGACACCATAGATGCTGAGGATGTAGACTTTGAATCTAGAGATTAAGTTACTACCTTGGCAGCAAGATATATGGAACGATGACACTAGGTTTAAGGTTGTCGCCGCTGGCCGTAGAACTGGTAAAAGTAGACTAGCAGCATGGATGCTCATAGTCGAAGCATTACAGACCAATAAAGGTCATGTGTGGTATGTAGCACCTACGCAGGGACAGGCTAGAGATATTATGTGGCTCACATTGTTGGAACTAGGCCACCCCGTCATTGAGTCTAGCCATGTAAACAATATGCAGATAAGGCTAGTCAATGGCGCACAGATCAGCCTTAAAGGTGCTGATAGGCCAGAGACAATGCGTGGTGTTAGTCTAAAGTTTGTTGTGTTAGATGAGTACGCTGACATGAAGCCAGCGGTGTTTGAGCAGATACTTAGGCCAGCCTTGGCAGACTTAAAAGGCAAAGCACTGTTTATTGGTACGCCGATGGGCAGAAACCATTTCTATGACTTGTATAACTATGGTACTAACGGGAACGACAAAGATTACAAATCCTGGCACTTCACCAGTTTCGACAATCCGTTGCTTGACCCCAACGAAATCGAGACTGCAAGAAAGTCCATGTCTTCTTTTGCGTTCAGAACCGAGTTCATGGCTTCCTTCGAAGCAGCCTCTGGTGGCATCTTTAAAGAAGAGTGGATAAAGTTTGATGATGAAGAGCCTGACCATGGCCGCTACTTCATTGCTGTAGACTTGGCTGGCTTTGAGAATGTAGCAGCCGCAACCACAGCCAAGAAAAAGAGATTAGACCAGTCAGCAATAGCGATAGTTAAGGTAACAGCCGATGGATGGTATGTAAAGAGTATTGAGTTTGGTAGATGGGATATTAAAGAGTCTGCACAAAGAATATTTGATGCTGTAAGAGATTATGAGCCTGTGTGTGTTGGTATTGAAAGAGGCGCACTAAAGAATGCTGTGTTGCCTTATCTTAGTGACCTGATGCGTAAATACAATACCTACTTCAGAGTAGAAGACCTAACACACGGTAACAAGAAAAAGACTGACAGGATTACTTGGTCTTTACAAGGTCGCTTAGAGCATGGAAAGATTGTGTTCAACGAAGCAGCCTGGAATAGTGAATTAGTAGACGAACTACTAAACTTTCCTAATCCACAAGTGCACGATGACTTAATTGATGCACTTAGTTACATAGACCAGATTGCTGTTGCTGAGTATGTGCAAGACTATGACGAAGACGATTTCACCCCAATGGATGCCGTTGCTGGCTACTAAGGAGCAGTTATGTACCTAGAAATGTATAACAAAGAAGACTATGTTCCTCTTAATTGGGACAAGTTAATTACTAACCCTGCTGTCTGGGAAACAATCAAAGAAGAGATTGAAAAGAAGTTTAGTGCTGACTGCATGATGACAGTTATCACTGCCGCTAAAGAGGCTGGCCTTAAAGATAAAGACATCTTCCTTCCTGTTGCTGACATGAAAGACGAAGAAGAAGTAGACGAAGGGATGCCTGAATACGCAAGCCTTGAAGAAGACTCCATCGGCGATAGCACTGAGGACTAATAATGGAAACCAATAGCCGCAACATGAAGATTTCTGAGTGGGTACTATCACGCTGCGAGAACTGGCGTAATCACCGTGATGAGAACTATCTAGACTATTGGGACTCTTATGAGCGCCTCTGGCGTGGCATCTGGGCTGGTGAGGATGTGCATCGTGAGAGCGAAAGATCACGCATTGTAACGCCTGCGCTACAGCAAGCAATTGAGACCTCTGTTGCTGAGATCGAAGAGGCTGTGTTTGGTCGTGGTGAGAAGTTCTTTGATATTGTTGATGACCAAGCAGACCAGCAGCGTATTGACGTAGAGCAGATCAAGCGTCAGATGACTGAAGACTTTAAGCGCAACCGTGTGCGTAAAGACATCAGTGATGTTATCCTTCTTGGTGCTGTATACGGCACTGGCATCGGTGAGATTGTTGTTTCTGAGAAGACAGAGAAGTCACCAGCAATGCGGCCAATCGCAGAGATGGGCATCACTGCTGTTGGCGTAGAAGAAAGAACTAAGTTCAATGTTGGCCTAAAACCAATCAATCCTAAGAACTTCTTAATTGATCCGGTATCCACCAATGTTGAAGAAGCAATGGGCTGTGCAGTAGAAGAGTATGTGTCTATCCACAGTGTTGTTGCTGGCATGGAAAGCGGTGTCTATGAGAAGGTAATGAACCTTGGTCCTACCGCTGTTGACACTGATCTTGAGCCAGTACAGGAAGAGATTGAGTACCAGCAAGACAAGGTTAAGTTACTTCGCTACTACGGTCTTGTGCCTAAGTTTCTTATCGAAGCCAAAGATGATGAAGAGATTACATCCCTCTTTAACGAGAAGACTGAAGAGTATGGCACCGAAGCCGCTGACTACACAGAACTGGTAGAAGCAATCGTTGTCATCGCTAATGATGAGTATGTGCTCAAGGCTGAACTATCGCCTTACATGATGCAGGATCGTCCAATCGTAGCATTCCAGTATGACTCTATGCCCAATCGTTTCTGGGGCCGTGGCATCGCTGAAAAAGGCTACAATATGCAAAAGGCCATCGATGCACAGATTCGTGCTCATCTGGATAGCCTTGCATTGACCACAGTGCCGATGATGGGCATTGATGCTACTCGTCTGCCTCGTGGTGCCAAGTTTGAAGTTAGACCAGGCAAGACTATCCTGACTAACGGTAATCCAAATGAAGTGCTACAACCGTTTAAGTTTGGCACTACCGATCCTGCTAATCTGCAGACCGCTGGCGAGTTCATGAAGATGATGCTGATGGCAACATCAACTATCGATAGCACCACGCCTACGGCTGATGGTGGTGGCTTGAATCCTGCCTTGTCAGCAATCATTAAGAAGAATAAGCGCACACTGGTTAACTTCCAAGAGCAGTTCTTGATTCCGTTTGTGACTAAATCTGCCTATCGGTTTATGCAGTTTGATCCTGATCGCTACCCTGCACAGGACTTTGTGTTTGTGCCGACCAGCAATCTTGGCATCGTTGCTCGTGAATACGAACAGATGCAGTTCATGAATCTGCTAAAGACACTTGGACCAGACAGTCCTATCGTTCCGATGGTCATGTCTGCAATCATTGAAAACAGTGGTTTGTCTAACCGTGAGGAACTGCTACAACAGATGGCTCAGATGTCACAGCCTAATCCAGAGCAGGCACAGATGCAACAGATGGCAATGCAGATGCAATTGCAAAAAGCACAGTTGGAGATGGCTGATCTTGAGGCAGATGTTACACTCAAGCAGGCAAGAGCACAGAAAGAGGTCACTGAAACACAGTTGATGCCAGCAGAACTACAGGCCAGCATCGCTGCATCAGCGTCTAAGTACTTAGGCACTGGTCCCAACGCTACTGATGACTTTGAAAGGCGTGTCAAAGTAGCAAATCTAGCCCTAAAGGAGAAAGACATTGATACTCGCAAAGAAATTGCAAACCTGCAAGTCGTGGCTTCTAGACAAAGTTAAACAAATTAAACAAAAAGTTAAGAAAATACTTGACAAACTAACTAAATAATGGTATAATAATGCCACTATCGCCAGAATTACAACAATATTACGAAGATAGGCTCTCTATGATGTCCACAAAGGCGTGGACACAACTCATAGAAGACCTTTTGGATATGCGTACACAGTACGAAAACATCCGAAACTGCGATAAAGACACAGTAGAGTTCCGTAAAGGACAAGTAGACATCCTAGACTACGTTATTGGATTAAAGGATTTGTCTGAAAAAGCCTACGAGGAACTAAATGAAAAGATATTTTGACTTTCAGTGTGCCAAAGGCCACATAACTGAAAAATATATCGATGATTCTGAAAAAGTCATACAGTGTCCGCACTGTGGAAATGACGCAACCAGACTCATCGCTGCTCCTAGAGTTAATCTAGAAGGCATTACTGGTGATTTCCCTGGCGCTTCAATGGCCTGGGAACGCAAGCGCCAAGATAGAATTAACTGGGAGCGCAAAACTGGTCGTTCTGACCAATGGAAGTAAGCGGATAAGGAACCCCCGCACAATTTAAAGGTTCTTTTCTTAATGCTGTTAAGCACGGAGAGACATGATGGCTGTGATTATTGAGGACGGCTCGGAAGAGTCACAAACTTCTGCTGTATTGACTGACGATACTACCCCCACTGTAGAGGATAATACCACTACTATTGAGGCAGTGCAAGAGGATGGAGAAGCGTTACCTGACAAGTATCGGGGTAAAAGCGCAAAAGACATCGCTCAGATGCACATGGAGGCTGAGAAGTTAATTGGCCGACAAGGTAGCGAAGTTGGTGAGTTACGCAGGATTGTAGACGATTATATTCGTGCCCAAGCCGCAGCAAAGCAGCAAATGCAGGCCCAACCTTCAGAAGAGGTTGACTTCTTCGCTGACCCGAGGAAGGCGGTAGAAAACGCTATAGAAAACCATCCTAAGATTCGACAGGCAGAACAGTTAAATCTTGAGATGCAAAGAGCAAAGGCTTTAAATGCTTTACAAAGTGCTCACCCTGACTTTCAAAATGTTGTAAGAGATCCCAACTTCCAAAATTGGGTTGCTTCATCAAAAGTTAGGTCTGAGTTGTTTGTTAGGGCTGACCAGCACTACGATTATGACTCCGCAAACGAACTGTTGTCGCTGTATAAAGACCGCAGAGGCGCTGTAGAGCAGACAGTAGCAGCAGAGAAGCAGGCACGAAGCCAAGCCGTTAGAGCAGCGACTACCACCGTATCGTCAGGCAGTGATGAGGCACCTACCAAGAAGATTTTTAGGCGTGCAGACATTATTAAACTCATGCAAACTAACCCTGATAAGTACGACATGATGCAAGATGAAATTATGTCGGCCTATAGAGAAGGTAGGGTTAGGTAAACTAACACTATTAATAAAGGAATTTTAAAATGGCTAATACCGCATTTGCTCCAAATAATGCAGTTGTAAAATCTGCAGTTGATACCGCTGGTTTCGTACCTGAAGTATGGTCTGACGAGATCGTTGCTGCCTACAAGAAGAACCTCGTAGCAGCAAACCTCATCAAGAAGATGAACTTCAAAGGCAAGAAAGGCGACAAGGTCTACTTTCCTGCTCCTACTCGTGGTTCTGCTTCTGCTAAGACCGCTACCGATGCAGTCACTCTGATTGCTGCTGGTGGTACGGCTCTGTCGGTTTCTATCGACAAGCACTTTGAGTACAGCCGATTGATTGAAGATCTGGCTGAAGTTCAGGCTATGTCTTCCCTGCGCCGTTTCTACACGGATGACGCTGGCTATGCTCTGGCTACCCAGTTGGACACCGATGTTATTCGTCTGGGTCGTCTGTCACAGGGCGGCAACTGGAACGGATCTGCTGCTACGTTTGCTTACGCTAACGGCTACATCGGTGGTGATGGCGCTACTGCATTTGATGCAACCGCCAACAGCAACACTGGTAACGAGACTGCTCTGACTGACGAAGGCATCCGCCGTGCAATTCAGCGTCTGGATGACCAAGACGTTCCGATGGATGGTCGTTTCCTGATCGTTCCTCCGGTTGCTCGTAACACGCTGATGGGTCTGGCTCGCTTTACTGAGCAGGCTTTTACTGGTGAGTCCGGCAACGGCAACACGATCCGCAACGGTCAGATTGGTGACGTCTATGGCATCAAGGTCTATGTTTCGACCAATGCTGATACCGCTACGACCTCTGACACTAACGATACCAACCCCCGTGTTTGCTTGATGGCACATCCTGAGTTTGGCGTGCTGGTTGAGCAGTTGGGTGTTCGTGTTCAGACTCAGTACAAGCAAGAGTACCTTGCTACGCTGCTGACCGCCGACACGCTGTATGGCGTTGGTGAACTGCGTGATACCTCCGCTGTTGCTCTGGTTATCCCTGGCTAATAGTAACGGCCCCGCTTCGGCGGGGTCTTCTACCTTAACGGTTTTGCCCTCACAAGGGGCTTTTCTTTAGCATCTTTGATAAAGGTTCTAAAGAAAATTATAAAGTAGTACAAGCCCATCTCTATCTACTACGGTACCTACTTATGTCAAATTACACCAAAGTAACCAACTTTACAGCAAAAGATTCCTTACCTAGCGGAAACACAGGTAAAGTTGTTCGTGGCTCAGAGATTGATACTGAGTTTAGTAATATTCAAACAGCAGTAAACTCTAAATCAGATACAGCAAGTCCTACCTTTACTGGTACTGTTACTATCCCTACTGCCGCTATTACTGGCGGCTCTATCACTGGTATTACTGACCTTGCTATTGCCGATGGCGGCACTGGCGCTTCCACGGCACAGAATGCTCGTAATAATCTTCTTCCAAGTCAGTCCACTAACGCTGGTAAATATCTAAAGACAGATGGTACTGATGTTTCTTGGGACGCTCTTGACATCTCTACCGCTGATATTACTGGTACGCTACCTATCGCTAATGGTGGTACTGGAGCAACTAGCGCATCAGCAGCGAGAACCGCACTTGGTCTTGCAATCGGAACAGATGTTCAAGCCTACGATGCACAACTGGCTGACATTGCTGGCCTAACGCCAACAGATGATAACTTTATTGTTGGTAACGGTACTAACTTTGTAACTGAATCTGGTGCCACTGCTCGTACCAGCCTTGGATTAGGCTCTATTGCTACGCAAGCATCTAGTAATGTTACTATTACTGGTGGTTCTATTACAGGCATCACTGATCTAGCAGTTGCTGATGGCGGTACTGGTGCAAGTGATGCTTCAGGTGCTCGTACCAACCTTGGTCTAGTAATTGGCACAGATGTGCAAGCCTATGATGCAGAACTTGCTGCTATTGCTGGCCTAACAAGTGCAGCAGATAAAATTCCTTACTTTACTGGTTCTGGTACTGCTGCAGTAGCAGACTTTACTTCTTTTGGTCGTAGCATTGTTGATGATGCTGATGCTTCTGCGGCTAGAACTACACTTGGTCTTGGGTCAGTTGCAACACAGGCGGCTAACAATGTTAATATCACTGGTGGCTCCGTAACTGGAATTACAGACTTGGCAATTGCTGACGGTGGTACTGGTGCTTCAACTGCTAACGCAGCACTAAATAATCTTCTCCCTTCTCAAACTAGTAACTCTGGTAAGTATCTTAAAACTGATGGTACTAATTCATCTTGGGATGCGTTAGACATCAGCACTGCAGATATTAGCGGTACACTGCCAATTGCTAATGGAGGCACAGGTTCTACTACAGCATCTGATGCTAGAACTGCATTAGGACTTGCTATCGGAACTAACGTACAAGCCTATGATGCCGAACTAGCAGCAATTGCTGGTTTAACTTCTGCTGCTGACAAGGTTCCTTATTTTACCGGATCTGGCACCGCTGCTGTTACTGATTTTACTTCATTTGGAAGAAGCCTAGTAGATGATGCCGATGCCTCTGCTGCTCGTACTACTTTGGGTTTAGGTACTATTGCAACACAGGCATCAAGCAATGTTAACATAACTGGTGGTTCTGTTACTGGCATTACTGATTTGGCTGTGGCTGATGGTGGTACTGGAGCATCAACAGCATCTAATGCTCGAATAAATCTACTGCCTTCCTATACTGGTAACGGTACTAAAGTATTAGCACTTAACAGCGGTGCTACTGATGTTGAGTGGGTAACCCCTGCAACCGGATCAGGTGATGTAGTTGGACCAGCGAGCGCAACTGATAATGCCGTGGTCCGATTTGATGGCACGACAGGCAAGTTAGTCCAAAACTCAGCAGTCACAATCGCTGACACTTCTGGAGATATTACAACCGCTGGCTATGTTATTACTGCTGCGGGTGCTGCTGGTACAGCCGCCTACACAACCTCTGGTGACTTAAATACGGGTATGTTTTTCCCCGCCGCTGACACGGTTGCCTTTACAGAAGGCGGCACAGAGGTTATGCGGATTGATTCATCTGGCAACGTGGGTATTGGCACGACATCGGCAGGAAGCAAATTAGATGTCAAGGGAACCCTGCGTCTTTCTGGTTCCTCCTCTGGTTATGTGGGCCTTGCCCCTGCCGCTGCGGCTGGTTCTACAACTTACACGCTACCTTCCGCAGACGGAACCAACAATCAAGTCTTGGCTACGGACGGTGCAGGTGTTCTGTCGTGGGTAACACAAAGCGGTGGTGGCGGTGGCGGCGGTGGTGGAACCTCGGTCACGGTAACTCAGATCACGGCTACTGCCTCTCAGACCACATTTAACGTCACTTACACCGTTGGTCAGATCTCGGTCTACCTAAACGGCGCATTACTGGCCTCGGCTGACTTTACAGCAACTAACGGCACTACGGTTGTGCTGGCTACGGCTGCTGCTGCTAATGACATCTTCACAGCGGTGGCTTACAACAGTGCAACAAAGATTGAGGCAGGGGATAGCAAAGTAGAAGTCACCGACACCGGCTCTAACGGAACCATTGTATTTAATACTGATGGCTCTGAGCGGATGAGGATTGACTCAAGCGGTAGGGTGGGGATTGGCGAAGCATCTCCAACATTTAGATTACAAGTTGCTGGAAACAATGGTTCAGAAGTTAAGGTAACCAGAGGAACAAACGACTGCATTATTTCTTTGGCAAACAATGCTGGTAGTGAAGTTTATGTTGGCCCTAGCGTTTCATCCCCATTAGTGTTGCAAACCAACAACACAGAGCGTATGCGTATTAATGCTGGCGCACCAATCCTCTGTCTATCAGGCGGTAACACCTCGGCTACCGGAACCGGTATAGCCTTCCCCGCAACCCAATCCGCATCGACTGACGCAAACACGTTGGATGATTATGAGGAGGGGACTTGGACACCAGCGTGGTCATTTTCAACAAGCGGTAGTGCGCCATTAGTAGTGCAATATTCTTCGTATACAAAAATTGGTCGTTTGGTAACTGCATCAGTAAGACTTTATACATCTCCAACAAGCAGCCCAACAGGAAATGCAACGCTTACTGGATTGCCATTTACAAGTTCTTCCCAAGTTAGTGGTTTTATCGGAGAAATAGCAAGATGGGCAACTGATATGCCGAATTTAAAAGTAAATACTGTTTCAAGTGCTTCTTATTTAGAATTTTCCAAAAATGCAACTAATGCCGCAGGCCTTACTCCTTTGGCTGGTTCAGATTTTAATTCTACCGATGTTCAAAACATTATAAACATTACAGTCACTTACATAACTTAATTATCTACGCCAGACTAGCGTAGACGGATTTTTATAAAGGAGCATTAAAATGGCAATCACCAAAGAAGCAGTTATCGACCAGATTACAGTAACCGAAAACGGCATCATCCTATACCGTGAGGCAACAAGGATTATTGAGGACGGCAAGGTTCTAACGCAGACCTACCACAGAAGTAGCCTTACACCCGGACAAGACCTTGCGGGTCAGCCTGCCAATGTCGTTGCTATCTGCAATGTGGCATGGACTCCTGAAGTCATCGCCGCTTATCAAGCCGCACAAGAGGCCGCACGTCCATGACCGAGCCAGTAAAACTAATCATAGAACTCTCGCTTGACGAGGTAAACGGCATCATCGGTGCCTTGGGCGAACTGCCAGCCAAGACCAACGCAATGGCGCTG